>JADMIO010871455.1_pt1 | contig 96282 bp, 85 predicted proteins | sample 8958161 | NCBI WGS metagenome assembly JADMIO01 (sample SAMN16585339, study PRJNA669376) | soil metagenome | isolation source: Crop rotation soil | place: USA: Cullars Rotation, Alabama | collected 2011
AGGTGAGCCAGTGTGATTACATTTGCGGCCTAACTGTGGCCAGTCCAGTTACGCTGGAGTCACTAGTATTTAGGTGACACTATAGAAGCGGCCGCGACAACTTGTCCACGTGGAATTCTAAGCTTAGGATCCCAATGTGCTGGAAAGCTCGAATGGTCAAGACCTGTCACCGGAGGGCGATCTCCTGCGTCGTCTGCACGGACAATCGCGAGCCGGCTGGCAGCACGCCATTCTCGCCAGAGCGCCCCAAGGAGATCGCCGTTCCGGCGACCGCGCCCAAGCCCGCTCCAATGAGAATCTTGTCGCGGTCGCCGCCGCTCAACACGGCGCCAAGCACGGCGCCCGCGGCCGCGCCGATGGCGCCGCTCTTCACCGTCTCGCTCGTGCTCGCGCCACCCTGCTTCTGCAGGCTCGTCGCGGTGATGTTCGCGGAGAAGGGATAGCGCCGCCCATTGAAGGTGAGGCTATCGAAGTCGAGCACGAGCGCAGCGGTCTGCGTGGCGTTGCTTGCTGGCGTGACACCGCTCACATGGCCCCATACTCGCGCGCCGCCGGGCACCGTCAGTCGCCCGTTCTGCGCGACGACGGGGTCGACGAGCGTCGCCGAGAACGTGTCGCCCGTGTGCGAGCTGTTGGTGCCGAGCTGCTGATCGAGCGTGAGGTTCATCGTGACACCGGCCGGCAGCGTCCGTGCGTTCACGGGTGCAGCCGTGGCGGGCGTCGCGATCTCCCCCGACGCGGTCTCGACACGCGGTGAGCTCGCGCAGGCCGAGAGCGCAAAGATGGTGACCAGCGCAGATCCGATTCGTTTGTGATGCATGGCGTCCTCCATAGACAAATGCATTCCGATCAGCGGGCAAGAGACAGACCGCCATGCGACAATCGGAGTGCTTCACCGCTCGCTTCCGTGCGCGCATATTGAGGGACGGCCGCCTTCCCATCCATGATCGCCCACGCTCTGACACTTTCGCTCCTTGCCGCCGCGATGCGTGCCGCCGTGCCCGCCACCGCGGACACGTCGATCGTCATTCGGGTCAATCAGGTTGGCTATCTGCCAGATGCCCCGAAGGTCGCGGTGGCGTGCGGGCTCGACTCCACGCGCGTGACACGCGTCACACGCTCGTTCGTCGTGCGCGACGCGCGCGGCCGAACCGTGTATGGGCCGCGCAAGGTCGTGAGCAGCGGAGCGTTCGGGCCCTGCCAGCGCACATGGCGTCTCGATTTCTCCGAGCTACGCAAGCCGGGCCGCTATCGCGTCGCCGCGTTCGGTGTCACGTCGCGCGAGCTGCGCATCGATGCGCATGCGTACGATGGCGGCGCGGACACGCTGCTCAACTACATGCGCGAGCAGCGCTCCGGCTGGAATCCCGTCATCGGTGACTCGGTGCACACGCATGACGGCATCGTGGTGGACGATAGCGGGCACGCGGTGAAGGCGATCTCGGTGAGCGGCGGCTGGCACGACGCGTCCGACTATCTGCAGTACGTCACGACTTCGGCGAATGCGACGTACATGATGCTGCTCGCCTATCGCGATCATCGTGATGCATTCGGGGATGACTTCGACGGCCGCGGCGCCGCCGGGAAGAACGGCGTGCCCGACGTGCTCGACGAAGCGCGTCACGGTCTCGAGTGGCTCGTGCGGATGTTCCCGAACTACAGCGAGATGTACAATCAGATCGCGGACGATCGCGACCACACGTACTTCGACCTGCCGTGGACCGACTCCTCCGATTACGGCTGGGGCAAGGGGAAGGAGCGGCCCGTCTACCAGTGCACGGGCCGGCCGCAGGGACTGTTCGGCTACAAGAATCGCTCGACGGGCCTCGCGTCGACCGCCGGGAAATACGCCTCGGCGTTCGCGTTAGGCGCTCAGCTGTATGGGGAGCTCGACTCCGCACTCGCGGACACGCTGCAGCGACATGCGCTGATTGCCTATACCGTAGGCAACACCTACAAGGGTGTCTGTCAAACCGCGCCGGGTCGTGCTCCATACTTCTATGAAGAGGCGAACTGGATCGACGACATGGAGCTGGCGGCGGCGGAGGTGTACGCGCTGACCGGCGACCGGATGCTCCTCGGCCAGGCGGTGTCGTTCGCGGAGAACGAGCCCGTGACGCCGTGGATGGGCGCGGACACGGCGCGGCATTACGAATGGTTTCCGTGGTACAACAACGGCCACTACGAGACGTGGCGCGCCGCGTTAGGCGCGGGGATCAAGCGCCAGATGGAGGATTATTACCGGCGTGGCCTCGAGGCCGTCGTCGCCCGGGCAAACAATGGCTTTCGCGTGGGGATCCCCTTCATCTGGTGCTCGAACGATCTGATGACGGCGTTCGCGACGCAGGCGATGCTCTATCGGCAGATGACGGGCGATCAGCAGTATCGGGAGTACGAGCAGGCGGCGGTGGATTGGCTGCTCGGCACGAATCCGTGGGGGACGTCGATGGTGATCGGCTGGCCTAACGACGGCGTCTGGGCGCACGATCCGCACTCGGCGATCGCGCGGGATCTTGGCGCCGAGAAGCTGCGAGGGGGCCTGCTCGATGGGCCCGTGTATCGGTCGATCTTCCAGAACCTCAAGGGAATCGCGCTGCACGACGCCGACGAGTATGCGGCGTTCAATACCGGATTCATCGTCTATCACGATGACATCGGCGACTACTCGACGAACGAGCCGATCATGGACGGCACGGCGAGCCTCGTGTATCTCATCTCCGGGTACGCGATGGAGGGACTCAGCTGCGAGCAGCGAAGCGAGCTGTGCGTGTCGTCGGTCGCCAGCGGCACTGCGTCGGAGCGGCCGCGCGCCGCGAGGAGACGCAGGAACTAACTATCATCCCGAAGGAAGCGTCCAACCGTCATCCCGAGCGCAGCGAGGGATCTGCTTTTGCGACCGGCGAGAGGAACGGGAGCGCGCGAGCAGCGCGCGCGACTTCAAACAGGATGATCTGCTTCGCGCGAGCGCAGCGAGCACGAAGCAGATCCCTCGTCGCTTCGCTCCTCGGGATGACAGTCTTGCTTGCGCATGATGTTGCTGCGCAGGGCATAACGACTAACACTTGTCCGCCGAGTGTAAGCCTGCACTGCACGGAGCTCGTCGGACCGCCGGATCTTATCGGAGTGGGCGGTACGCTCGAGCTGCAGCCGGTCACCGGGCCATTCGGTGTTGCCGTGACCGCGACGGGCGCGCCCCGCTATCATCTCATCGCGCGCGTCACAGGGCTTCCCGCGCCTTCCCGGCTCGGACGCTACACGACGTACGTCGCGTGGGCGTACACGGTCACGATGGACAGCGTCGTCAAACTTGGCGTCGTCCACAATGGCCGCACGGCGTTAGGCGAGATCGCCCGCGAGCAGTTCCGCGTGCTCGTCACTGCCGAAGCAGATTCGAGCGGGCATGAGCGGAGAGGCCGCATCGTGCTCCGTGGGACGTCACCCGGCGCGCGACTGCTCGCGCACCGTGATCTCATGCAGGCGATCGCGCCGGGCGCGCCCGTGCTCGAGGGCCATCAGCACGACGCGGCGCGCTGGCGCATGCCGCCGATGACGGCTGGTGGCATGATGACAATGCCCGGGATGCGGCATCTCATGCCATCGGTGTCGCCCTGGCTGCCGCGGCCGGACACCACGGCGCCGGTGGCGCAGCCGCGGCGCGTGATCGACGCACACGATGGCGACACGCTGCGTCTCGCGGCGAGTCTCGTTAGGCGCACGATCGCCGGACGCACGGTCGTCATGTACGGGTTCAATGGCCAGTATCCCGGTCCCCTCATTCGCGCAAGGAAGGGAGCCACCATGGTGGTTCGCTTCGAGAACCGGCTCGAGCAGCCGTCGTCGGTGCACTGGCACGGGGTGCGCCTGGACAACAAGTACGACGGGGTTCCGGACGTGACACAGCCGGCCGTCCCACCGGGCGGTACCTTCGACTACCGCGTGCATTTCCGTGATGCCGGCATCTACTGGTACCACCCGCACGTCCGCGAAGACATCCAGCAGGACCTTGGCCTGTACGGCAACATTCTCGTCGCGTCGCCCAACGGTGCGTGGCTGCCCCGGGTCGACCGGGAGGAGGTGCTCGCGCTCGACGACATCCTCCTCGACGACCAAGGGCTCCTGCCGTACGGAGCTGACGCTCCGACGCATGCGCTGATGGGTCGCTGGGGGAACGTTTTCCTCGTCAACGGCGAGCCTCGTTATGCGCTCAGCGTACGCCAGGGAGAGGTCGTGCGATTTTACCTCACGAACGTCTCCAACGCGCGGGTCTACAACGTCGCGTTCGGCGGAGCGCGAATGAAGGTCGTGGCCTCCGACGGCGGCAAATTCGAGCGGGAGCGCTGGGCGGCGAGCGTCGTGATCGCGCCGGCCGAGCGCTACGTCATCGACGTTCTGTTCGATAGAGCGGGCGCGGTCGCGTTCACGAATCACGTGCAGGCGCTCGACCACATGTACGGCGTGTACAGCACCGAGGTCGACACCCTCGGCACGGTTCGGGTCGCAGCGAGTGCCGCGTCAAGCGACGCGAGCGCTCGCTTCGCGCGACTTCGCGCCAACCGAGACGTTACCGCCGAGCTCGCGACGTATCGCCGGCTCGCGGCGCGGGCGCCAGACCGGACGCTGGTCCTCGCGCTCGAGACAAGTGATCTACCCTCGCCCGTTTCAATGATGCTGAACTCGCTGAACGTGCCGATGGACTGGAACGACGGCATGGCGATGGCGAACTGGGTGACGACGGGTCGTGAGGTTCGCTGGATTCTCCGCGACCCGACGACGCGCCGAGAGAACATGGACATCCAGTGGCGTTTCCGACGCGGCTCGGTGGTGAAGCTCCGCATCTTCAACGACCCGATGTCACGCCACGCGATGGATCACCCGATTCATCTGCACGGCCAGCGGTTCCTCGTTCTGTCGCGCAACGGCGTACTGAACGAGAATCTCGCCTGGAAGGACACGGGACTCATTCCCGCGGGCGAGACGGTCGATCTGCTCGTCGACATGTCGAATCCAGGAAAGTGGCTGCTGCACTGTCACGTCGCGGAGCACATGGGCGCCGGAATGATGATGGCATTCGTCGTCGAGTGATGCGTGTGTAGCGCGCTGGACAAGTGAATCGATGAATTCATGTTTCAATGGCATCGACCTTCCATGACGCACCCGGGCATGTTGCAGCAGCCTCACGAGCCGCCCGCGGAAGTGGTGGCCGACATCAGTGCCCGCCTTGGCCGTGTTTGCCAGGACTACTCCGCCGAAGACTTCACCGACCTCGTAAGGCAGATCGCCATCATCAGGACAAAGTACGATGCCATGCGCGCCGCGTCGTTCTTCGAGGCCGCGCGCAGCCTCGCGGCAGAGCGGCTCGCGAAACGACATCCGCCGGAAGACCGGGTCGCGGGCGAGCCGCGATGAGCGGTGTCGAGCAGGACGCGTTGCCGCAGCTCCGCAGTCGCGAACGGGCCGAGGTGGGGCCGCGGGTGCTCACCGATGAGGAAGGTCGGCTCTGGCGCGTGCGGGAGCTCTCCTTTGCCGACGCGCCGCCGTCTTTGATCTTCGATTCGGAGTTGGGATTCCGGCGCGTGAGGGTGTATCCCGCTAGCTGGCGCTCACTGAGTGACGAAGCGCTCTTCGAGCTGAGCTGGAGAACCTGAGAGACGTCTCGTCAGTGCTGCAGCACTGGATTGTTCTGGCGCTCGACGTCGGGCAGCGGAAGACACAGCTGCGTGCCATAGAAGTAGCCATTCGGGTGTCGCGTGCCGGCGGCCGGCGTCGGCGTGACGTTGAAGCGAATGAGATCCCCGAGGTGCTGGCTCTCGAGGAAGAATTCCCGTCGGCGCTGATCGATGAGCGCGACGCGCAGTGTGTCCGCGTCGAGCGACGTGAGCGCTGGTTGATTTCCGCGAGCACGAAAGGAGTTTACGATCGCCTGCGCATTCTGGAGGGAAGCCGCGGTGGCCGTCGCAATATCCACCTCCGCAATGATGAGCTTCGCCTCACTACCGCTGGCGAGGCGGAATGGCGAACCGGCAGCCGGGTACTTGAGCTGAATGAAAATCGGCGTTCCCCACGCGGCGTTATCGTGTGCATCGGCGAAGGGCACTCTCGGGTCGGCCATGCTACGATACAGCGAGCTCACCGACGTGAGATGAAATCCGCTGCTGCTCTGCGCCCACGCCCGATTCTGGCGCCGCGTCGAGGCGGAGGAAGCCGTAACCTGGTACAGGAAGGTGCTCGTCACGAGTGACGCGTCGTCGCGTGCACCCTGTAGATCCCCGCGGCCAAGTCGCGCGCGCGCGCGCCCCATGTGGGCGAGGTCCGCGGTGGCCGTATTTCCGGCCGGCGTCATGGTTAGCGCATCGGTGAAGCGCGATTCGGCGACACGAAATGCACTGTCGCGGCTGATCTCGCCGCCCCATACCACATTCTGGTGCTCGTCGAGCGATGAGATCACAGTCGAGCAAAATCCTTCGGCGAGCAGGAGCGTACTGTAGCCCGCATACGTCGACATCGTCGCCATCGACAGCTGTCGGTTCGGCACTTGGTCATCGGTCCAGCGGCGAAGCAGGAGCAGCGTACGCTCGGCCGAGCTCCGCGCGACCTGGAGCGGTGTGTACACGCCTAACGAGCCACAGGGCTGCGTGGCGTAGAGGAGATCCTTCGACGTCTGCTGGCGCAGATCGTATGGGCGGCGCTCCAAAGCCTGTCGCGTTTCATCGAGCTCCTCGCCGACGAGCCCTCCCATCACGACGTATGCGCCAAAGGCGCAATCGAAGTCCGATCTCGCGCCGTTCATGAGCAGTTGCGCGTTGGCGGGCGTCTCGGCGACATCGACGGGAACACTCTTGGTCGGCTGCACCGAGAGAAGATCATCGAGGCGATTGCACCCGATGACCATCATCGCCGCGATCACAGCGACAAACACCGGGCGACGCCGAACGTCAGTCCGCGTCAGCGGCATCAGAAGGTGAGGCTGAAGGACACGAGCCACTGCGAGAGCTGCGGGTACATGTTGACCTCGGTCCCGCCATAGTTGCCCCCGAATGTGCCGCCGAGGTACATCGCCTCCGGGTCGAGACCCTTGTACCGAGTCCACGTGTGAAGCTCGCGTCCGGACACCGTGACCGTTGCGGCACTCGCACGGAGCAGGTTTGTCCAGCGATCCGGAAGCGAGTACGCGCACGCGACCTCGCGAAGCTTCACAAAGCTGGCGTCAGCGATCGCCCAATCGAACAGCGTTCCATTCGAGTTGATCCCGGCGATACGACGCGGATCGAACTCGAGGGGAAAGAAATTCTCGCGACAGCGGCCGCCGTCGAGCGTACACCGCGACTGGGTATCGCTGTCCAATTTGTGCTGGCCTTTGGCGAAATCGACGAGCGCGTACAGGCGAAGGCGATCGTGCAGAGTGGAGAAGGTGGTCGTCGCCGAACCCTGGCTGCGCGGCACGCTGGATCCGAGAAAAACGGCCGGGGCATCGTCGGCGTCGCCAACGATGCCATTCGGGCCCCAGCACGGCATGCTTCCACGGTTGCCGTCGTCACAGAGCACTTGCGACGCCGTTCCCGTCGCAGCGATCTGCGCGCCGACAACACGCTTCTCGAACCAGGCGCCTACCGGATAGCCGACCTGATGGCGGAGATACATGCCTGCGGTGACGAACTGCGTTTGATTGTCGCCCAGGCTCACCACCCTGTTGCTGTTCGTGGCGAGCGTAAGGGTGAGATCCCAACCCAGCTGCGGGCGCCGAATGGGGGTTGCGTGCGCCGCCACCTCCAAGCCGCGATTACGGATCGCACCGGCATTGAAGAGCTGCGTGCCAGCAACGCCTCCGGAGGGCGCGTATTGGCGCTCGAGAATGGCATTCGTGGTGCGCTTGTCGTAGAAGGTCAATTCGAGTCCGAGGCGATCGTGGAGCGCACCGATATCGGCGCCGACTTCGAGCTCCTTGCCGCGCTCCGGACCAAGGTCCGGGTTGCCTACGCGCTGTGGCGTGACCGCCGCGCTGTCCAATGGACCGAGCGTCGACGTGAAGGTCGGCAGCGCATCGAACGCCTGCGGTTGCTTGCCTGCCTCGCCATAGGCAGCGCGCAGTCGCACCGTAGTGATCGCGGGTGCATGAAAGAACGACTCATCGCTCAGCACCCAGCTCAGACTCGCTTTGGGATAGTAGACGCGATCGAAATTCGCTCCGAACGAGCTGTTGTCGTCCGTGCGGAGCGCGGCCGTCAGGAACAATCGATCGCGCCAGGCCAACTGCTCCTGCACAAAGCCACCGATGGTGATGTTCTCGATGATGTCATCGTCGTTGATGAGCTTCATCGCCGTGGCGTTGATCGAGCTGAGGCCCTCGGTGGCGAAATCGCGGCCAGATTCGAACGCGTACGACGTTGCGGTGGAGTAATACTGCCCTCCGATCGACGTGCTCGCCCGAAGTGAACGCGCGAGTGGCAGCGAGACCGTCGCGGCATAGTCGAGCGTCCGGTAATCGATCTCGCGATTCTCGTTCTCCTTATAGCCGGTTGGGAACGAGAGCAGCGCCTGACGCGAGAGCAGCGCGTCGACACGCGGCACGAAGACGACATTGGTCTCGCTCGTGCGATCGTAGCCGACGATGAGGCGCTGTCGGAACCAGCTCACCGGTGTGTGATCGACTTGGACCGCGGTCGTGAGGCGGCCAACATCACGCTCGAGCTTTCCGCCATGGGAGACCTGCAGCGCGAATTCCTCAGGCAAGAGTGTGAAGAATCCGCGACGCGTGGCATCGCCACCATTGCCAGGGAGCTTGCGCGGGTCGGCCATGAGCGTGCTCCAGAGGATGCCGCCGAGCCCTCCTTCGACGGCATCATCGGTGGGTCCGCTCGTATAACCGGAATTCATTGCGACGGTCAGCTTGGGATTGGGCGTGAGCTGCAGGTTGACGCGTCCCCCCTCCTTGCTGAGGCGATTCACGGATGAGACGCCGTGACTCGACTTCGCGTCGATCGCCCCATAGTAGCGGAGCTCGTCGGTACCGCCGCTGACGTTGAGTGAATAGTCATGAGCGCCGCCATGTCGAAAGATTGGCGTGCCGCGCTCCTGCTCCTGTCTCACGACGTCGAGCGAGATCACCTTCTGCGCGGGATCAAGCTGATAGTTGAGAGGAAAGACGTCGCCGCCGTCACGGATGAAGTTCACGCCATGACGCGTCAGCAAATTCCACCGCGGCGCCCCCGCCGCGCCATGCTTGGTGACGATGTTGATGACGCCACTCGAGGCTTCCGTTCCATAGAGCGTCGCCGCCGATGGGCCCTTGATCACTTCGATGCGTTCTATATCCGCTGGATCGAGGTCGTCGATGCCCGATATCGATTTCGAGTTGGAGCTCTGGTTGATCGGCCCCGCCGAGCGCGCATTGTTCACGCGGACGCCGTCGACATAGAGGAGCGGCTCATTCGGCAAGGAGAAGCTGGTGCCGCCACGCAACGTCATCCGCGAGCCACTGCCGACGGCACCCGACGCTGGCTGGAGCGCGAGACCCGGGACGCGGCCATTCAGCAGCTGATGCACCGAGCTCACCGTCCCGCGGTCGACAACTTCCCGCGCATCCACCGTCGTCACGGCATTGCCGAGCTCACGCCGCTGCGTGTTCTCGGCCGCGCCGATGGTCACGACTTCCTCGAGCTTCACCGCGAGCTCGGTGAGCACGATACGAAGATGTGAATCGCCGGCGCGGACGTCGCCGCGCCACGGCGCGTATCCGACGACGCGTACGACGAGTCGTACCTCGTCGCGTGGTAACTCACGCAATGTGAATCGCCCATCGGCCGCGCTCACGGTGCGCAGGCTGTCGCCCTCGACGGCGACTTCCGCATTTGCGATCGGACGGCCGGACTGTGCGGCGAGGACAACGCCGCCCGCCGTGCGCTGTGCCGTGAGCGCCTCCGGCGCTGCGGCGGCGAGAATGGCGGCAAGAGCAAACCGAACGCGCGCCGCCGCAGACAGTTTCGCTCGCACTAGGTACCCAGTCCCATCCGACGGAGCACGCGCTGATAGCGCGGGTCGCTCTTCAGCGAATCCAACCCGCGATCGGTGCGAAAGTTGAATCGTTGCTGGACATTCCAGCTCGTGCTGTCCAGCCAGGCGAACATGGAATCCGTCTTGCCGAGCGCGCGAAAGCCGAGCGCGATGTACAGGCCGTGCTTGTGCGCTTCGGGGAGCTGCTTTGCCTTCTCGAACAGGGCGAGCCCGCCGCGGCGATCACCGCATCGTATGTGAACCCTGGCGTCCAGAAGGGTGATGCGGATGTTGTTCGGAGCAATCGCCACGGCTTTCGCGATGTCGCGCCGGGCCGCCTCGCATTTTCCTTCGAGCGCCTCCTTGGCCGCGAATAGCGCGCGCGCAAATGGGTGCGTGGGATCGTCCTGCGTCGGAGGTCGTCGCTCCCGTCCAGTCTTTCGCGATGCACCGAAGTAGCCGCGGATCGAACCGCCGATGTTGCGTATCGAAGCCGAGAGCGGGTCGATCTCCTCGGCAGTCTCGATCTCGGCGAGCGCCTCATCGCCGCGATGGAGCGTCGCGAGGAGCATCGCGTGCCATGCATGTGCGAGGGCGTTGTTGGGCTCGAGCGCAATGGACCGCTGAAATTCCTTCTCCGCACCGACGAAGTCGCCGCCTTCGGACAGATTACCGGCGCGAACGACGTGGGCCAGCGCAACGGTGCTGTCGATCTCGAAGGCGCGCCTGACGTAGACGTTGACGCTGTCGTTCGCCTTCTCTTGCTCGAAGAATCCCAGATCGCTCGCCAGACCGTAGGCCTCGGCAATCGCCGCGTATCCGAGGGCGAAGTTCGTATCGCGCGACACGGCTGCCTGAAAGAGCTCGATCGCCTGGTGAAGGTCCGCGGGCGATCGGCTGAGGAGCAAATAGTCGCCGCGCACATACTGGTCCGCGACGATCGGATCATAATGGCGCAGCGGTCGCTTCGCACCTAACGAGTCCGGCGATGTGATCACGCGAATTGCGCGCGCGATGGCGCTGGCCAGCTCGTCCTCGAGACTCACGACGTCGGCGGCGTCGCGGTCGAAGTGCTTCGCCCAGAAGTGCCGGTCCGTCGCCGCATCGATGAGCTGGACGTTCAGCCGGATGTGCGGTCCGTCGCGGAGAAAGGTTCCCTCGACGACGGCGTCAACATTCAGGATGCGGGCGATCTCCGGAATCGTCAGCTTGCTGCCGGCGAACTGCAGCACGGATTGCCGGGAGATCACGCGCAACGACGGCAGGACCGCGAGATCGGTGATGATCGCGTCGGTGAGACTCTGGGCGAGATAATCTTGGCGCGGATCGTTCGAGTAGCCGGCGAAGGGCAGCACGGCGATTGAATGAATGACCGGCGCCGCGCTCGCGGTACGCAGCCTAACGAAAGCGATGCCAGCGGGGATGGCGAGGAGCGCCAGCGCGAGCGCTATCGTCGTCCGCGGGCCGGGGCGCCACCGCAACCGCTTCGGCCGTGACGGCCGGGTAGGAGGCGGCGCCGGGAATGGTTCGCGTTCCTCGGCGGATGTCTGGCTCTCCGCTGGCGCGAGCGGCTGCCTCGCCACATCAGCGCCGGACTGAAGCTCCTGCGCCAGCGCGGCGACGTCGGGATCGGGCTGACTTTCCAGCTCGTTCGCAACGAGTGTCTCGTAGATCCGCGCATGCTGAATGGCCGCGGCGCGATCGCCGGAACCCGCCAGGGCGAGCATGAGACGGATGGCGATACGAGCCGAGTACGGATCGAGGGTCGCGAGACGCCGCCACCAGTGCACGGCACCGCGATAGTCCCCGGCCTTTTCGCGGTCGATCGCCATCGCTTCGACCGCGTCGGCGAATGATTCCGCACAGCGCTTCCGCGTCGACTCGAGCCATTGCTCGAGCTCCGGGCCGGTGTCGGAGATGTGCACTCCCGAGAGCAGTTCCCCGCGATACAGCTCGACGGCCTCCCCGTATTGCTTCGCGCGAATCGCGGCTTCGAACGCGATCGCGTCGCACCAGACCTGATCACGCGCTAGCTCGAGCTCCTCGCCGTTCCGGTTGAGGATGACGTCGGCGCCGAGCACGCGGCGCAGGAAGAAGACAGCCTGGCTCAATGCGTTACGCGCGCGATCGGTGTCCTGCTCGGGCCAGAAGAGGGCGATCAGGCGATCGCGGCGCTGGGGGCCGGGAGGTCCGGCGAGGGCGAGATAGACGAGGAGGGCGAGTCGCTTCGGCTGCGCGAGGACCGCGCGAAGCTCCTCGCCGGTGGAGCTTCGCAGATCAGTTCCGCCGAACACTCGTAGCTGAATCATAGCCGCTACCGCGAAAAATCAGCTGCCTTACACGCCAGGTAAGACGCAGAGAAGAGCTGCGTAAGCAGATGGCGCGAAGTTCCCGAAAGTAGGTCGCGGCCGGGAAAGCGCAAGAACGCGGACGACTCGAACGGTCAGCGATCGCTGGTTAACACTCTCTAATGATTGAGGGCGACTATGCGGTCAGGTGGGATTGCTAGGGCTCACATAGAGTGGAGTCGGCACGCGAGATCGCCGCGAGCACGAGACTGCGTGAAATGGTTACGAAGATTTTCAAATCGATCGTGGCCATTGCAGCGCTTTCTGCGCGGGATCGTTACTGCCGGCGCCATCGCGGTCGCCGCGGCGTGTCAGGACCACGATCCTCTCTCGCCACTGGTCCCACAGCGTCGGTTGACGGGGAAATTGAACCGCACGCTGAGCGGCAGCCTTGCTGTCGGTAATCCGGCCGACATCAACACGTCTGGCGAAGTCGTCGGGATCATTCCAGTCGGCAGCGTGTCGCATGCCGCGATCGGCCTGAACGGATCCGCATACGATCTTGGCACGATCGACCAATCGAGTGGGACCCGTAACTACCCCACCGGGATCAATGGCCGCGGCGAGGTGGTGGGATGGGAGATGCGCGCCGACGGGACGAGTTATGGCTTTCTGTGGATCCCCGATACGCCTAACGGCACGACGGGAAAGATGCAGCGTCTGCCCGACAGCGAGAGCGGTGTAGCGGAGCCGCTGGGGATCAACGATGCGGGCGAGATCGCGGGGAATTCGGCGACCGGAACCGCCCTGGTGCTCTGGACCGCGCATGGCGCAGCCGCGACTGAGATTGCGAGTCCCTCTCCGGGGAACATGCTCAGCGGAGCCCACATCAACTCGTACGGTCAGATCGCAACGGCGGTGCAGGACGGCGACGGTGTCTACCACGCGTACGTCTGGACGCCGTCAACGCCCAACGGCACCGCCGGTCATTTCACCGACCTCGATGGTGGGCCATCGGACTACGGGTGGGTTGTCGCAGGGCTGAATGACAACGGTCAGGTCGTCGTCAATCCGTCGTGGGCTTACGGACCGATGCTGTGGACGCCGTCGACGCCTAACGGGACCGCGTTCACGCAAACGGCGTTGGATGGACTGTGGGCCTCCGATATCAATAGTCGCGGCGACGTCCTCATGACCAGCTACTACGCTCTGAGCGACGAATGGTGCGTCATCTTCCATGCTTATCTCTGGAGGCCGGCGACGCCCAACGGCACGAGCGCCCCACCGTCGATCGATGTGTCGCCCGATGTCGGTGCGTCGGGATTCGCAGGCTCCTGTAGCATCAACGCCTGGAGTGGCATCCTCAGCGAAGAGGAGAACGGCGCGATCGAGGCGTTCGGCTCGGTCTCGGACCCCTCCGGCTACTCCACCGACGAGATGTGGACAGCGACCGATCTCGGCGTGCTCAAACCGACGATCTCGTGGTCGGGGCTTGCCTACGAAGGCATCGACATCTCCTTCGACGGCTCCGCGACGACGCCGTACAGCTCGGGACTTCAGTACCAGTGGGATTTCGGAGACGGCACGACAGGCACGGGCGTCAGCATTCTCCACCGGTTCGCCGACAACGCCAGCTACGTCGTACGCCTAACGGTCACGGACGCGACGGGCCAAAGTGCGTCGACGGCGGTACCGGTCGCTGTCAACAACCGCGCTCCGACCGGGACATTCACGATCAGTCCGATGAGTGTGAATGAAGGCGGGTCGTACACGCTCGCCGTCTCGAACGTGAGCGATGTTGCGGCGGATCTCGCGAGCGTGCGCATCTCCCTCGACTGCGGTGACGGGCGTGGTTATCACGCGGTGGCGACTCCGGCCTCGCTGGCGTGCGCGGCGCCTGACGATGCAACGCGCGGTGCCCGCGCACAGCTCGTCGACAAGGATGGCGGCGTCACGGTGTACAGCGCCGCTGTCACGGTTGCGGATGTGGCGCCGGCAATAACGATTCTCAGCGCGCCAACAGCGGTGACGACGCAGACCGACTACACCATCTCGTTCCGGTTCAGCGATCCTGGCCTCCTCGATCAGTGGAGCTACTCGATCGACTGGGGTGACGGCACTCCCGCGAGGATCGCGAGTGTCGGGACGCAGGGCACGACGATCACCAACTCGCACCGTTTCGGTGTGTCGCGGAAGGGTGGAGTGAAGAGCACCGGCTACACCATCACCGTGATCGTTACGGATAACGCTGGCCGCGCTGGCAGCGCTTCCGTGCCGGTGCAGGTCACGGTCGTCAATGGTCACCCGTGAGCGCGCTCGCTGCCGGAGCGGGTGCGGTTACCTAACGAGAGGCGCGGACGCTATGCGACCTTCGAAATCTGAAGCACTGCGCGAGTCGGTCACTTTCTTCACGCACGCGGCGTTGGTGTGGTCAGTCTGCGCCGCATGCGCGGCGGACGCGACGATGCGTCCGCCGAAGACGGTACCACCAACGCCGGCGGGTGTCACGGCGGCCGCGCTCGCGAGCGAGATCGTCAATATCACCTGGAAGGACGAATCACCTAACGAAAGACACTTTCGCGTCGAGCGAGCCCCGTCCCCGGTTGGGCCATGGGCGACGGCGATGACCACTGACGCCAATGTCACGGCCACGCGAGATCGCGGAGTCGCGAGCGAGCAGCAGTACTGCTATCGCGTGACCGCCGCGAGCGACGTTGGGGATTCGGCGCCGTCTGCGGCTGCGTGCGTCGTTCCGCCTGCTGCCCCATCACGCCTCATGACAACGCTCACCGCCGGTCCGCAGGTGATGCTGTCGTGGGTTTCCCACTCTGCGTCGGCAACCGGCTACGAGATCCTGCGCGCCACCGACTCCGCGATGCTGAGCCGTGTCGGCACCATGGGCGTCGGCGAGACATACACCGACCGCGACGTCGTCGAGGGGCAAACCTACTACTACGAGGTGCAAGCCGTGAATAGCAGTGGTGTGTCCGGCGGCTCGAACATCTCCACAATTGTCGTCACACGCCTCGGGTCGCGCCCATGAGATCCGCGGCGGTTCGCCTGCCACAGATGATAGTAGCGCGCGGGCGTGCGGGCGCGTCGCTGACGGCGGCGCTTTGCGTTCTTGCGGGCGCCTGTGGTGACCATGCGACGTCACCGCGACTGCCGGCCGACGCCCTTTCGCTCAACCTGGGCGAGACCCGATCTGTTGCCCTCGGCGCGGCCGAAACGATGCACGTCGCCTCGGGCGCCGCCGCCACCGAGTACACGCTCGTGGCATTCGCATCGCCATCGGGGCCCGTCATCAATGCGCAGGTGACCGCGGATGGTGTACAGGATGTCACAGGACCTCCCTCGCCGACCCGCACGCCAACATTGTCTCGGACGCGCCTAACGACCGAGCCAGCATCGTCGGCCTTCGAGATGCATCTGCACGCCGCCGAGGCAAAGCTCCTCGCCACGCGCGGCGACGCGGCACGAGCAGCGTATCGTGCGCGGGAGCTGCGGGCGATGCGGGCAGCCACCGTTCCCGCCGTCAATGATGAGATGACGATCAACTCCTCCATCGATGATTGCGGCCCCGGCACGCCCCGCACCGGCCGTGTCGTGTATGTCTCGGACTACCTGGTCTTCGTCGAAGACGAGGGCAATCCAACGGGCGGATTCACGACAGCGGACTATCAGAGCTTGTCGGCCGAATACGAAACGCTCATCCTGCCCGTGCTCACGGACAACTTCGGCGCGCCGACAGACATCGATAACAATGGCGGCCGCACAATTGTCTTCATCTCCCGCACGGTGAACGAGCTCACCGACCCGACGGCTACCAGCGTCATCAGGTCGTTCTTCTATGTTCGTGATCTCGTGCCGAAATCAGCCTGCGCCGGCAGCAACGAAGCGGAGCTCATCTACGTCGCGGCGCCCGACGAGACTGGCAGCATCAATGGCCGGCAGTGGCCGGTGGCTGACGTCCGCTCATTCGTGGGCACCGCGCTCGTGCGCGGCGGCACGTTCATGAGAAACCAGGGCCATCGTCTCTATGTGACGCAGGCGCCGCTCGAGCTCACCTGGCTTGGCGATGCGATGGCGTGCATTGCCGAGGAGCTGGCTTTCTACCGGGCCGCCAATCTGGCTCCTCTCCACAACCTCACTGGCGACAATCTCGTATCGAGCGACGCGGTCCGCGGCGCATTCAACAAATACCAGCTCGGCAATTTTGCTCGGCTGAATGCCTATCTCCCCGAACCAGAGTCCAGTGCTCCGGCGAGCGGTGCGAGTGGCGCGGCGTGGCAGTTCCTTCGATACGTCGCGGATCACAGCGCCATCCCCGAGCGGACGATCTGGAATTCACTGGTGAGCTCCAAGACAACCGGCGCGCAGAATCTGGCCGCCGCAAGCGGGATGGACATCGACTCCGCGCAACGGGATTGGGCGTAGCGCAATATCTCGACGACGCCGGTGTTTCTGCCGAGGCGAAGTTCCAGTACCCGAGCTGGAACTTTCGATCGGTGATCGCCCGACTCACGGCGGATCACACATTCTCCTTGCGCACGCACCAGCTCGCGCGCTCGGCGCCGCTAGCGCTCACGCTTCAGCGTGGCAGTGCCTCGTACGTGCGGTTCGCCGTTCCCGCGGGCCAGTATGGAACAGTTCACGTCACGGCAACGGGCACGAACGTCGCCAACTACCTCAGCCTCACGCTGGTTCGCACCAAGTGAAAGGATAGCCGACGCGACGGTACTCTGGACGTTGCTCGTCCCCAGCTATTCATTGAAGGCGCCGTCGTGCGAGCGACGGCGCCTCCTTTTTCGCCCTTCCGCCATTCGGGGTCCGTAATGACTCGTTATTCGCACGCGCTCTGGATTCTCCTCTGCCTAACGTCGGTGCCCCTCGCGGCGCAGAATGCAACCACCCAGCAGGGTGGGACCGCGGCCGAACTCGCCGCGGCGCGGCCGGGACGCGATCCCGGTCAGGCGATCGACGAGGAATACACTCGCAAGATTCGCGAGTACACGACCGAGCCGTTCTTCCTCTCGCCGCTCGTCGACTATTTGCCAGCGTCGAAGACCGTACCGACGCCCAAGGCGGTGCTCGGCGACATCGCCGGCGCACCAACGAAGCTGCCCGACTCGAAGGAGGTGTACGCGTACATGCGTCTCCTCGCGAAGTCCACGCCGCGCGTCAAAGTCTTTTCGATCGGCAGGACAGAGGAAGGACGTGAGATGGTCGCCGTCGCCGTCGCGAGCGATGAGCTGATGGCGAAGCTCGACGCGAACAAGGCGCTCCTGGCCAAGCTCGCCGATCCGCGGACGATCGGCATGAACGACGAGGAGGCGCGCCGCATCGCAGCGCAAGCCGCGCCGGTCTACTACATCACCGGCACGATCCACTCGACGGAAACGGGCGCCCCGACCGCTCTGATGGAGCTCGCCTATCGGTTAGCTGTGGACGAAAGCCCCTACATACGGAACATCCGCGATCACCTGATCACGCTCATCACGCCGATCGTCGAGGTCGACGGACGCGACCGGATGGTCGATCTCGCCAACTGGCACGTGAAGCATCCCGGCGAGACATACCCGTCGCTCGTTTACTGGGGACATTACGTCGCCCACGACAACAATCGCGACGCGATGGGCATGACGCTCAAGCTCACGCAGAACGTTCTCAACACCTTCGTCGACTGGAAAGCGCAAGTGCTGCACGATCTGCACGAATCGGTGCCGTTCCTCTACGACAACACCATCGGGGACGGCCCCTTCAATGCCTGGCTCGATCCACTGCTCACGAATGAGTGGCAGATGATCGGATGGAACAACGTGCAGGAGATGACGCGCTTCGGGATGCCCGGGGTCTTCGCCCACGGGAACTTCGACACATGGTCGCCTGGCTACTTGATGTTCATCGCCGCGACACACAACGGCATCAGCCGACTGTACGAGACGTTCGGCAACAGCATGCCGGAGACGGTCGAGCGCACATTGAGCCCGAGCGAGACGGAGCGGACCTGGTATCGGCAAAACCCGCCGCTCGCGCACGTGAAGTGGTCGCTCCGCAACAACAACAACTACGAGCAAACGGGGCTTCTCGTCTCGCTGAATTACTTCGCGAACAATCGGCGGCTCTTCCTCGAGAACTTTTACGAGAAGAGCAAACGCTCAATTCTCAAGCCGAAGACGGAGGGCCCGGCCGCCTACATTCTCCCGGCAGACGATCCGCGACCCGGCGCGCAGGCGGATCTCCTCCGCGTGCTGCAGAAGCAGGCGGTGGAGATCTCTCGCGCCACGCAGCCGTTCTCGGTGACCGTAGCGGGGCGGGGGCCGCGGGAAACGGGGCGCGGGCGTGGAGCGGCAGGCGATAGTGCAACCGCCGCGTCCCGCACCCCGCAACCCACGTCCCGCGAATTCCCCGCTGGTAGTTACATCATTCGCATGGATCAACCTTACTCGCGCATCGCCGATGCGTTGCTCGACTATCAGTACTGGAGCCCGAACGACCCACAGAAAAATCCGTACGACGACACCGGCTGGACCTTTCCCGAGGGGTTCGCGGTGCGCGCGCTGCGCGCGACGGACGTGAAGGTGCTCGACGTGCCGATGGAGCGCGTCACCGGCGAGATCAAGGCGCCGGGTGGCGTGAGCGGTAACGGCTCCGTCTTCGTCATCAATCACAACGCCGACAACGCCCTCGCGACGCTGCGCTACAAGCTTGGCGCTTCGGCCGACGTCCAGTCGGCGGAAGAGCCGTTTGACGCCGATGGTCGCCGCTACAATCGCGGCTCGTTCGTCATCCGGAACGTCCCGCGCGGCGATCTCGATCGGCTGACGCGCGATCTTGGCGTGCAGGCGTATGGCGTGGCGTCAGTGCCTAACGTGAAGCTGCATCCGGCGCGCGCGGCGCGTGTCGCGCTGCTCCACACCTGGCAGAGCACGCAGACCGAAGGCTGGTGGCGTCAGGCGCTCGACTTCCTCCAGATCCCGTACGACTACATCTCGACGCAGGACGTCGCCAAGAGCACAACGCTCAACGCGAAGTACGACGTCATTCTGTTCCCGCCGGGCGGCGGCAACCCCGCGTCGATCATCCAGGGACTTCCGCAGTGGCGGAATCCGCTGCCGTGGAAGAACACTCCGGAGACGCCGAACATCGGCACGTGGGCGCAGACTGACGACATGCGCCCGGGACTTGGCTGGCAGGGCCTGGCCAACCTCGAGAGCTTCGTCAGGCGCGGCGGCGTGCTCGTCGGCGTCGAGAACACCGCGGACTTCGCGGTGCAGTTCGGCCTCGCGAACGGCGTGAGCGCGAACCAGGCGCGGCGCGGTGAGGTGGTCGGCACCCTGCTTCGGTCGCGGATCGTGGATGACGCGAGCCCGATCGTCTACGGGATGAAAGACAGTCTCGCGCTCTACAGCGCCGACGGCGAGAGCTTCTCGGTGAGCAACCTGCGCGGCGGCCGCGGCGGCGGCCGCTTCGGCGGCGGCAGCGAGGCAAGGGCAACAGGCCGCGGCACCGCAGACGATCCGGATGTGGTTCAGGGTCGCGTGGCCGAGGATCGTTTCAACGCTCCTCGTCCGGCGCCGGTGCAACCGTGGCAGGCGGCGCCGATCACGGACGACATGATGCGCAATCCCGTGAACGTGATCCCGCCCGACCAGCGGCCGCGCGTCGCGGTGCGCTTCTCGGACCAGCGGGACTTGCTCGTCTCGGGCCTGCTCGACGGCGGCAGCGACATCGCCCAGCGCCCGGCCGTCGTCGACGCGCCGCTGGAGAAGGGACACGTCGTCCTCTTCGCCAACAACCCGATTTACCGCGGCGAGACGATCGGCAGCTATTTCCTCGTGTTCAACACGATTCTGAACTTTGACAATTTGAACGCGGGGAGAAAGCTGGACGCGCGGTAGTTCCTGTCATCCTGAGGAGCGAAGCGACGAAGGATTCACTTTGAACTCGAGTAGATCCTTCGCTGCGCTCAGGATGACGAGGAAACCCTCCCCACAGAGCCGTGTATCACGGGCGCCTCCAGAAAAAGGTGCCCCATGACTCGACCTTCGATCCTCAGATCGGCACTCGCAGTCGCAGTCGGGTTGTCCGCGGGATGCAGCATTGCCCCGCGCGTTGCAAAGCCGGCGGTGGGTGCCGGCGGGCCATCCCCTCAGGTTGCCCCCATCGGCGCGGTGCGGCGGCAGCCGAGCGATCTCATGCTGGTTCGCCGCGGTGACCTTTCGGCTATCGTCGAAGACCTCACGCCGCCGCTCCAGCGCTCGCACACCCTCACCGCCTCGCTCGGTGGGTACATCGCCGCCGAGTCGCGCAACGAAGGCTCGGTGAGCGTGTCGATGCGCGTCCCCGAGCCCAAGCTCGACGTCGCGCTCGATTCACTCTCGCAGCTCGGCACCGTCACCTCGCGACACGTCTCGTCGCAGGACGTCACCGAGGAAGCGATAGACGTCGAGGCGCGCATTCAGAGTCTCACCGCCGAGCGTGACCAGCTCCGCCTGCTGCTGAGCAAGGCAGTCGCGATCAATGACGTCTTCACGGTCGAGCGCGAGCTCGCGCGCGTGCAGGGCGACATCGACAGCCTCCAGCGCCGGCTCGACCATCTGCACAACACCTCGGCGCTCGCCGAGCTGAACGCGGAGTTCAAGAAAAGGCAGGAGCTTGGTCCGGTGTCGAAGTTCTTCGCGGCGATCGGACACGGCATCGGGCGGCTTTTCGTCCGCTAGAGCGCGGCAACCGGGCCCGGAGCGTCTGTCGGGCACGGCATTGGCGAGGAGTCGGAGCAGCACGTCCACATCGCACTTCGACTCCTTGCTCGTATGATCGCCACTCGCTCTCTGGCTCTGGTTTCACTCGCCGTCTCCACCGGCTGCGCCGCCGCCACCGCCGGCAGCGCCGGACGCACGCCGATCGAGACGGACCGCACCGTGTACGCCGTCGACGACTCGGGAGGACTCGCGCGCCTAACGATTCGCATGACCTACCGGAACGGGACAGGAAAAGATGTCTATCTCCCGACCTGTCGCGGGCCGCAGCCACCTCGCCTGCAGAAAGAGGTGAATGGCAGCTGGGTCGTCGCATTCGCTCCGAACGTGCTCGGCTGCGAAGGGGCGCCGATCACGGTTCGCGCCGGCGATTCCTACGACTACACCTTCCGCATCCTCGCCGGGATGCCCGGGACCAACTACGCGCCGCGTTTCGCGGTGTCGGAGATTCCCGGGACGTATCGCATCCTCTGGGAGATCTTCGGCGGGACCACCGGCGATCCGAGCCGTCCGACGACGACGACGCGCGATCCATTGCCTGTGGAGCAAGAGATCTCGAATACGTTCCGGCTCGTGCGTTAGCGTTTACGAAACCCGTCGAACCCGGCCGCGATCGAATCACTCAGACCGTTGCTGACTCCCGGGTGTGGCAACCATCAACTGGTAGTAAATCGAAAGGGCCGGAAACGGCCTTCAGGCCGTTTCCGCCTTTTCGCTTCCAACGATAGCTGGCGGAGTTCGGTGTCGTCGGAGGTCTGAGGAATCAGTCCCATGGCCCCCCGGAGACCAAGGCAAATATGAGAAGCCCGAGCGCGGCGGTGCCGGCGAGCGCGATGTAGGACCCGCCGGCGAAGCCGGCGCTCGTTCCGGCGCGCATCTTTCCCCCGGTCACGAGCAAGTCGACCCGTGCGTTGACGTTGATGAGGTCACCGCCGACGACGAGTGCGGCCGCCGTGAGCCCGTACCCGTCGCGATACGTGCCTCCCACCGCGCGCGGCAGCGGCATTCGGAAGCCACCCGCGGACAGGTCGAACGCCAGATCTTCGTTGGCCCACCAGCGACGACGCGCCTCCAGCGTCACCCGCGCGTTGTTATTCACTGGGCTCAGCGACAACGTGCCCCCGATCGCCCTCCGCGGACTCGTGTTGAACATCGGGCCCACCGTCCAAGTCACCCGCGAATCGAAGTCGCGTTGAGTGCGGCGATACACGTTACCGGCACCGAAGTCCTCGGTCAGCGTCGTTCGTGTCGACGCCAGGCTCGCGTCGACGCCGAGCTCCGTGATCCAGAAGCTGGTGCACTTGGGCGCGGGCTTGCCGCGCCAGCAAACGTGCATCGGAATGGCGCTCGCCGTGTCGCTCTGCGCCAGGCACGGCGATGCGATGATGAGCAGGCTCGATGCGAGCAGGGGACACATGCGATGAGACATGTCTCACGTCGCTTCGTGGAAGGTCGACAGGACCCAGTATGTCACGAGGCCGGCAATGATCGTCCCGTAGACGGCGGGCCTCGATCCGAGCCCCGCACCCCAGCTCGTTCCTGTCATGGGCTTCCCGCCCGTGAGGAGCACATCGACGCGTGCATTCACGTGGATGTAGTCGCCGCCAACGAGATACGTCGCCGTCGTTAGGCCGAATTCGGTCTTCGATCGCCAGGGGTCGACATGCCGCACGTCTCTGATGACGGGCCCTAACGTGAGATCGAGGGCGCTGCCCTCCGGGGTCCACCACCGGCGACGGACCTCCGCCGCGACACGAAATCCTCCGTTGTAGACGGGACTGACCGACAGCGTGCCGCCGAGCGCGCGCAATGGTGCCGTGTTGAACATCGGGCCGGTGGTGAACACCCACCGGTTCATGAAGTGGAGCGAACGCTGCGTGTGACTCCGGCCGAGCCCATCGTCGACGACCGTCTGCTCGGTCGTCGTCGAGATCACGAAGTCGCCGGCCGACTCGGAGATCCAGAACGCCTCGCACTGCGGCAGCGGCCGGCCGCGCCAGCACCAGCGCGGCGCAGTGGCGCTGTCGGCTTGCGCGTAACATGGAGTCGCGAGCCCCAGAGCCAGCGCCACGAGTGCGTGACCTCCAGTCCGTGATCTCATCTCACGTCCCGCCTGCACTCGCGAGGGCGTCGCCGAGGAGGACCAGGGGCGCGACCACGGCCGTCAACCACGATCCCACCCCGAGCTCGAGCGTCATGCCGGGGCGGGCTCCGCTTCGACCGAAGGTCACATCCGCGCGGCCGGTGACGTGAATGAGATCTCCGGACAGCAGGTGAGCCGCCGCCGTCACGCCGTACTCCGTGCGCCGGACTGCCGTCGTGACACTTGGCACGTCGATCCGCAGCGGACCCGCCGAGAGATCGAGCGACGTTTCATCGAGACCCCACCAACGGTGACGTCCCTCGACGGCGGCGCGGAATCCGTTGTGGACGCTGCTGAACGAGACCGTTGCGCCGAGCGCGCGCGACTGGCTCACGTTGTACATCGGGCCGACCGTGAACTGGAAGCGACGTCCGAAATCGGGCTCCCTGAAGTGCTGGACGCCACCCTGCTGCCCGTAGTCGATGGCGAAATGGCTAGTGCTGCTCGTGAGGACTCGCACCGCGCCGAACTCGGTGAGGAAGAAGCTCCGGCACACCGGAACGCGGTGTCCACGCCAGCATTCGCGCGATTTCGAGCTGTCGGTCACGGCTGTGTCGCGCTGGGCCGAGACTGGCCCCGCGAGGGTGGCGAGGGCGACGGCAAGTCCGAGCTGTCGAGAGGTCATCTGATCTCGTGGGTCGTCGTCTGGTTGCGAGCAGGATAGCCGGGGCGCGTCCACTCACCGTGACCCAAGTGTGACCGGCAAGCGTTCGCTCGCTATGCTTCACCGCCATGACGGACAACGGGCTCGTACTCGACGACATCGCTCCCCACTCGGTCAAGCGAATCCACCTCGTCGGCGTGGCGGGGACGGGAATGGGGTCGTTCGCGGGGATGCTGAAAGCAGCTGGCTACGACGTGACCGGGAGCGACGCGAACGTCTATCCGCCCATGAGCGACATGCTGCGCGCGTGGGGAATCGACGTCCTGACGCCGTACGCGGCGGAGAATCTCGACCGCGCCCGGCCGGATCTCGTCATCATCGGCAACGTGATCCGTCGCGAGAACCCCGAAGCAACGGCGGTCCGCGAGCGGCGCATTCCGCAGATGAGCTTTCCCGCGGCGTTCGGGTCGCTCCTGCTCGCCGGAAAGCACAGCGTCGTCATCACCGGGACGCACGGCAAGACGACGACGTCGGCACTGATGGCGCACGTGCTCGTCGCCGCCGGAACCGACCCGTCATTTCTGGTCGGCGGGGTGACGCTCAACTACGACGGCAACTTTCGCTATGGGGCGGGGAGATACGTCGTCGTCGAAGGGGACGAGTACGACACCGCGTACTTCGACAAGGGGCCGAAGTTTCTGCACTACCGCGCGCGAACGGCGATCCTCACGAGCATCGAGTTCGACCACGCCGACATCTACCGCGACATGGCGCATTACGAGTCGGCGTACGTACGGCTGGCGGAGGCACTGCCGACCGATGGCACGCTGGTCGTCTGCGCGAGCTATCCGAACGCAGTCGAGATCGCGCGTCGCGCGAATCGCGCGAAGGTGGTCACGTACACGGTCGAGGAGCAGACGCGGGCTGACTACACGACGCATGGCCTGCGCTTCGACGCCGCGGGGGCCCATTTTCTCGTCCGTGAGCCCGGCAGCGAGGAGGCGCAGATGCTCCTCCCGATGTCCGGCCGCCACAATGTCGAGAATGCCTTGGGTGTCTACGCGGTTGCGCGCTCCCTCGGCCTAACGAGTACGCAGATTGCTTCCGGCTTCGCGTCGTTCACGGGAGTGAAGCGTCGGCAGGAGCCGCGCGGCGAGCCGAACGGCATTCTCGTCATCGACGACTTCGCGCACCACCCCACCGCCGTGCGCGAGACGATCCACGCCATCCGGCTTCGATACCCTGATCGTCGGCTCTGGGCGGTGTTCGAGCCGCGCTCGAATACGAGCCGCCGGAACATCCATCAAAAGGAATACGCCGCATCGTTCGACGGCGCCCAGAGGGTGTCGTTGAAAGTGCCGGAGCCGCACGACAAGGTGCCGGCGAACGAGCAGCTCGATGTGCCGGCCGTCGCGCGGGTTCTGTCGGCGGAGCACGGTATCGATGCTGACTATTCGTCGGACGTTGGTGAGCTCGTTCAGCGCGTCGCAACTGACGCTCGTCGCGGCGACGTGGTGCTCGTAATGAGCAATGGGGCGTTCGGCGGGTTCATTCCGTCCTTGCTCGGCGCATTGGAATCCCGGCGAAAGCTGTCATCGTGAGCGAAGCGAAGGATCTACTCGCTACGCTCGTCGCGCGCCGCGCGCGCCCCCGCTCCTCGCGCATGGACAGTGGATCCTTCGCTTCGCTCAGGATGACAGGCGTCCTACCTAGTGGCCCGCCCGCCAATTATCGATGATCTCGACAATCTCCTCCGCCGGCTCCTCCCCAGTCTCCCATTCCACCGGAGATCCCGCATCCAATAGCAGGCGCGCCACCTGACCAAAATCGCGGTGATCGGGCTCACGTGTCCGGAAGCCGTCCGCCGCCCACACGAGTGGTTGACCGTGGAACTCCCGATCGCGGGCGGACACCGATGCACCGTGTGCGAGGAGAAGACGAACGGAGGCGGGCCAACCCTCATGCGCAGCGGCGTGGAGCGGCGTCTTGCCGATCTCGTCATCGGGGTGGTTGGGATCGAAGCCGCAAGCGAGCATCGTCTCCAGTGCGCGCGTGTCGTCCCGCTCGGCCGCGCGATACAGGGCAGCGTAGTGTTCCGGCCCGAGCTGGCTCGCGAGCTCCGGTTGCGCGGCGAGCATCGATTCGGCAGCTGCCCGATCCCCACGGCTGCATGCGGCAACGAGTCGGTCCACCGGTGAGAGCTCCCTGGACGCGCCATGGTCGGCGAGGTAGCGCGCCACGCCCTCGTTTCCGGCGAGCTCCGCGACGGCGTATGGCGTGCGCCCGTCGCTCCGTGTCCGCTCCATCTCGGCGCCGCGCCTAACGAGGTCATCGCACAGCGCGGCGTCCCACCGGCGCGCCACGACGTGCAGCGGCGTCTCGCCGTTGGCGGCGAAGACCGGGTCAGGATCCGCGCCATGCTCCAGCAGCCATTGCACGCCCGTTGGCGTCTTGGCCCAGTTCAGGATTGCGTACAGCGTCGTCGAGCCGTCGGTCGCCCACGGCTGGTTCACGCTCGCGCCATGGCGATGCAGCAGCTCGAGCGCATCGATGCCACCGCCACTGGCCACGAGAGGGAAGGTCACGCCATCGTTAGGGTCCGCGCCGTGCTCCAGCAGGAGCTGTGCGAGCGACAGCGATTGTGTCACGCACACGGCGCCCCAGAGTGCGGCGCGTCGGACGCCGTGGTGCAGCCATGGGTACCGTCCATTCGGATCCGCGCCGTTCGCGAGCAGCACGCGAGCGCAAGCGACGAGCCCATCGCGGCGCGTCGCGGCCCCGAAGTCGAGACTCGTATGGCAGAGGTAGAGGAGCGGCTCCCACGAACGCGGTCCACCCGCCTCGGTCGCGAGCGCGGGGCGCTCCGCCAGCTGTCGCGCGACGTGCGTCGCATCACCGAGGAGAAGCGCAGTGTGGAAGCTTGCACCGGCGATGCGGGGAAAGACTCGCAAGAGTCGCTCGGCGCGTGCGGATTGCACCTCGGTCGCCGCCTCGATGAATTCGATCACCGCCTCGTCGAACTCGAGAGTCATCTCCTCGATGCGTTCCACGAGCGCATTCCACGAAGGAAAGCCATGCTCGCGCGCGACGACCGATTGTGCATCGTGAAGCGCCACGGCGCCTGCGAGCTTTCCGTCGTCGCGTTCGTGAGTGAACGCGGGCAAGGCGCGGAAGCGGGCGAGCGCGTCGCCCTGTTTTGCCTTCGCCGCGCGAAGCAGATCCTTCGCCTGGCGCTTGAGCTGGTCGAGATTCGGCCGCTCGGGTAACCGCGGGTGTGACATACAGCCTCCATGCCGATGGCCGGCGGTCCGCAAGCTGGCCAGCACGGAGGTGACGTGCCGTCACCACAATGCAATGGGAGTGGACTCAGTCCTTCGCGCGGACCCGCGGGCGCCTCCGAGCGCTCGACACCAAGTTGCAGAATTCGCACGCGGCGTCAACCCCGCTGAGTCGCGAACTCCAATCCTGCTTACCCGTCCGCGATGGCGACGTCACATTGTACCCGCCAGCCGACTCCCTACCTTCGTACTCACCTGATGTCGCAACCCCGAGCTCGACCCCAGGCGACCGCGCGCTACGTCGCGCCGACGGCACCCCGACCGCAGTCGAGCCGAGTGCTGCCGGCGCTGCTCGTCCTGTTCGTCGGCAGCGGGATCGCGGCGCTCGTCTACGAGGTGGTCTGGTTCCAGCTGCTGGAGCTCGTGATCGGCTCGTCGGCCATCTCGCTCGGCGTCCTCCTCGCCACCTACATGGGTGGGATGTGCGCCGGCAGCCTGCTCCTGCCTCGCCTAACGAAAGGACGCGCCGTCGATCCGTTGCGGCTCTACGCGATCCTCGAGGCGGGGATCGGCGTGTGCGGTGTGCTCGTGCTCGCCGTCCTGCCGCTCGTGAGCGGTCTCTACTCGGCGATCGCGGGGCACGGTGCGTTCGCGATCCTCGTGCGTGCCGTCGTCTGCGCGATCTGTCTCCTGCCGCCGACGATCCTCATGGGCGCGACGCTCCCCGCCGCGTCGCGCTACGCCGAGTCGACGCCTAACGGCGTTGCCTGGATCGGGTTTCTCTACGGTGGAAACACTGTGGGTGCGGTGTTCGGCAGCATCCTCGCGGGGTTCTATCTCCTGCGCGTGTACGACCTCACCGTGGGAACCCTCGCCGCGGTCGCGATCAATGTCGTCGTTGCCGGAGCGGCGCTCACGCTGGCGCGGCGCTCGCGCGCGACTCCTCCTCCGTCGATCGTCGACGGCGAGTTGCCGCGTGTCCGATCGGCGTGGCCGGTCTACGTCGCGATCGCGCTCTCCGGCGCCGCCGCGTTAGGCGCCGAGGTCGTGTGGACGCGGCTGCTCTCGCTCCTGCTGGGCGCGACGACATACACCTTCTCGCTCATTCTCGGCGTGTTCCTGACGGGACTCGGCATTGGCAGTGCCGCTGGCGCGGCGATCGGGCGGAGCGTCGCGCGGCCGCGGCTCGCGCTCGCGTGGTGTCAGTTGTTGCTGGTCGGAGCGATCGCGTTCGCGGCGCTCATGATCGCGAGTGCCCTCCCGTACTGGCCGATCAATCCGTCGCTCGCGCCGAGCCCGTGGTTCACGTTTCAACTCGACCTGACGAGATGTGCGTGGACGGTGCTTCCAGCGGCATGTCTCTGGGGCGCGAGCTTTCCCCTGGCCCTGGCGTCGAGCGCCGAGCGTGGCGACGATCCGGCGCGGCTGGTGAGCCGGGTGTATGCGGCGAACACGATTGGCGGAATCGCCGGCGCGCTCGCGTTCAGTCTCGTGTTCGTTCCGCTGGTCGGCACGCAGCAGGCGCAGCGCTGCCTCATCGTCCTCGCCGCGCTCGCGGCGGTGCTGATGTTCGCTCAGGAGCGACGCCGTTCGCTTGCTCGGCGTGTTGGGTCGGTCGTCGCCGCAGCCGCGTTCACGTTCGGCGCCATGATGGTGACGCCAGCCGTACCGGGGCTGTTGGTCGCGTATGGGCGATACATGGTAACCTGGCTCGGCCAGGTCGATGTTCGCTACGTGGGCGAGGGGATGAACTCGAGCGTGGCGGTGACTACTCTCGCCAGCAACGGGGCGACGCAATTTCACGTCAGCGGCAAGGTCGAGGCGTCGACGCTCGCGCAGGACATGCGACTCCAGCGCATGCTCGCGCACCTGCCGGCGCTCGTGCACCCGCATCCTACGTCGGTGCTCGTCGTCGGCTTCGGCGCGGGTGTCACCGCGGGATCGTTCGTCCCCTATCCGGATCTCCAGCGCCTGACGATCTGCGAGATCGAGCCGCTCATCCCGAAGGTCGTCTCGAGCTACTTCACGCGCGAGAACAACGACGTCCTCAATGATCCGCGCACGACGGTCGTCTACGACGACGCGCGGAGCTTCATCCTCACGACGCACGACACGTTCGACGTGATCACCTCCGATCCAATTCACCCGTGGGTGAAGGGAGCGGCGTCGCTCTACACGCGGGAGTACTTCGAGGCGGTGAAGCGGCATCTCAACCCGGGCGGCGTCGTGACGCAATGGGTACCGCTGTACGAGAGCACACCCGAGGCTGTGAAGAGCGAGATCGCGACCTTTCTCGACGTCTTTCCCAACGGCACGATCTGGGCGAACAACATCAACGGCGGCGGCTACGATCTCGTGCTCCTCGGCCAGGAGCAGCCGACGCACATCGATATCGCGTCGCTTGCGGCGCGATTCGGCGACCCTCGTTATGCAGCGGTCGCGGCGTCGCTCGGTGCTGTCGGCTTCGATTCCCCAATCGCGCTCTTCTCGACCTACGCGGGCTCGGGCGCGGCGCTCCGTCCCTGGCTTGCGGACGCGGCAATCAATCGCGATCGCAACTTGCGGCTACAATATCTCGCTGCCGCCGGCCTCAACTCCTATCGCAGCGAAGCGATCTACAACGAGCTCGCGGCCTACCGGCACTTCCCGGATTCACTCTTCGTCGCCGACGACGCATGGAAGGCACGACTCCGCGCGGCGATGAATCTCGATCGATGACGCCTAACGAATTCTCTATTGTCATCCCGAGCGAATACGAGGGATCTGCTCTTGCGCCGCCTCGAGGAGCATCGCGGCAGTGAAAGAGAAATGGCCGTGTCAGTGTCATCAGTGGCCATCGAGGATATGCGCTGCCAGGTACTCTCCCAGACAGAACAAAAGCAGATCCCTCGTCGCTTCGCTCCTCGGGATGACAGGATTTTGAGTTAACGCGCCGAGCAGGTCACTTCAGTGTGCATCGGCGTATAGATGGACTGGGTGAGAAACGACACGAGACCGTTCAGAAAGCTGCGCTCGGTCTCGACCTTCGTCACGCCCGAAGGACATTGGTCCTTGACGTTCAGCTCCGGTGGCGGGACGAGTCCGATCACGAAGGAATTCTGCCATTCCTTGTTCACGTGCGTCCCCGGCGGCGCGGACGAGGTGACGACGGTGACGTGATAGCAGCCAGCGAGCAGCAGTGCCGCGACGAGTGGCGCGAGTTTGCGCATTGGAATCTCCGATGTACGTGGTGAGTCGCTGGTCAATAGCGGACCTGAACGGTCTCGTGGGTCTCGTGAGCAATGGCAATCGCTTCGCGAATGGCGGCCACACGATCGGAAACGGGGGCGTCGTGAGCGACCTCGATCTGGCGCGCGCCTGGCAGCGCGGCGCTCCCCGAAGCGCACGTGACTCTCACTTCCTGAGGCGTATAGATGCCCAGCGTGATCAGCCCAACGAGTCCATTCGCGAAGCTCTGTTGCGTCTCGATGGTGGCAACTCCGTTCGGACACTGCGCGACGACGGAGACTTCGTCGGCTGGAACCAATCCCCAGAGCCACGTCGCGGTCCAGGGCCGCTCGACCACGGTGGTGCCGGGCGTACGCCCCGTCTGCACAATTTGATGGTAGCACGCTGACAGGAGACAGGCACCGATGACGAGCGATGACCGCCAAGCCGTTTTCATCCGCCCTCCTGGATTTGGGGTTCAAAGTCGATCAATTATCGCGCGATGCACGGGCTCACGCAAATGGCCGTGACGTGCGATACTCACGCATTGACCCACCACCTTGGAGATTGCTGATGCGCGCTCATGCACTCGTCACGGTCTGCTTTGTCACGGCCGCCTTGCCGCTCGCCGCGCAGCGACCGACGCTGAGTACCTCGGCGCGCACCTTCGTCGCCGTCGACGCGCCGGTCATCGCGCTGACTCACGCGCGTCTCGTCGATGGCACTGGTGCCCCCGCGCGTGACGATCAGACGATCGTCATCACCGGCGACAAGATCACCGCCGTCGGTAAAACGGGGAGCGTGTCCGTGCCCGCTGATGCGCGCACGATCGATCTCACCGGCCGCACCGTGATTCCGGGCCTCGTTGGTCTGCACGATCACATGTATTACTCGTCGCCCGTGAGCGGATCGATGAAGCTCATGCCGGTGAGCTATCCGCGGCTCTTCCTCGCGAACGGGATCACGACGATCCGCACGACGGGCAGCGTCGACCCGTATCAGGAGATGAACATCAAGGCGATGATCGGGAATGGTCAGATGGTCGGGCCGGAGATCGTCGTCACCGGCCCCTATCTGCAGGGCGCGCCCAACCAACTGATGGCGATGCATCCGATCACGAATCCGGACGAGGCGCGCCGGATCGTGCGTTACTGGTCGGAGGAGGGCGTGCCGTGGTTCAAGGCATACACGACCATCTCACGCGATCAGCTCGGCGCCGCGATCGACGAGGCCCACAAGCACGGCGTGAAGGTCACCGCGCATCTGTGTTCGGTAACCTACCGTGAGGCCGTGGCGCTCGGGATCGATCACCTCGAGCACGGCGTCTTCGCAAACACCGACTACGCGCACGGGAAGCAGGTCGATCGCTGTCCCTCGTCAGGCATGGATTCGGTGTACGCCGCGCTCGATGTCAACAGCCCCGAAGTGCGTCAGACGATCGACGACATGGTGAAGCATCACGTCGGCCTGACGTCGACGCTCGCCGTGTACGAGCTGTCGTCGCCGAGCCGCGTGCCCGTCGACCAGCGGGTGCTCGACGCGCTTCATCCCGACGTCGCGAAGTGGGTGAGCGACTACTACACCAAGGGACGTACAGCGAACGACTCGCTTTGGCAGCGCGCCATGAAGAAGGGGATGGAGTTCGAGCGTGCGTTCGTGCGCGCAGGCGGCGTGCTTGGCGCCGGCGCCGACCCGTGCTGCATCAGCGCGATCGCCGGGTATGCGGACCAGCGAAACTACGAGCTGCTCGTCGAGGCGGGCTTCACGCCGGAGCAGGTGGTGCAGATCATGTCGTCAAACGGCGCGAAGGTGCTCGGCTTCGGCGACCGTCTCGGCACGATCACGCCGGGGAAGCAGGCGGATCTGGTCGTCCTGCGCGGCGATCCGACGCGCACGCCGGGCGATATTCGCAATGTGGAGACGGTCTTTCGGCAGGGGATTGGTTACGACTCTGCTAAACTCGTTTCGTCCGTGAAGGGGATGGTTGGGATCAAGTAATCCTGACAAGAGTATTAGCGGTCGCTGTCGCGCGCGGCGGTTGGGCGGAGGGCGGAAACGGCGTCAGTTGCGATCGACGGGAGGAGCTTACCGAGATCGAGCTCGTTCTCGGAACAGTGATAGCCGCCGGTGAGCGCGGCGCGGAGCGCGAGGGTCAGCGCACGATCGAAGGCGAGGATGTGACACGTCGCTGCCTCGGTGTCGAGGCGCAGCTGTCGCAGGTGGTGCCAGACCGCCTGACGCAGGTGCCCGAGCTCCTCGCAGAGAGCGCCCGGGTCGAGCCGTTCCCGGGGCTGATCGGCGCCGTAGAGGGCGGCGATCATGGCGAGTTTGCCTAACGACTCAGTGGCTTGGGCGGTGCCCTCGCGTGCTTCGGCGGCGGCGAGCAGGGCGCGGGTGAGCGAGCGCTCGCGTTGACCACGCACGCCCTGGCGCGGCTGGAGGTCGGGCGAGGCGCGGAGACGACGGCGCCAATCGTTCAGGATCGCGGTGATCGCCGCTTCGCCGGCGAGTCGGGTCGTCGTGTCGTTCACGGCCGGAAACTGGTCGCAATTCGCCTGCCGCGATCGACGCGAAGCTTCGAATCGTGTGACCTGGCGCACAACGGAGCGGAATTTGCGGCCATGCAAGCCGCGCGTCAGCCCCATCGGAGAACACTCAATGCGTCAAATCCGCGATGCCGCGGGTATCGAGTGGATGATCTACGAGGTGAACCCGGTCGCGAGCGAGTGGCGAGCGGCCGCAGGCCTTCCCGACGGATACAAGAATGGTTGGCTCTGCTTCGAAAGCGAGTCCGAGAAGCGACGGTTGCTGCCCCCGCCTGCAGGTTGGCAGGAGCTCCCGATCGAGCAGCTCACCGCTCTACTGGTGAGCGCAATTCAGGTCCGGCGCGCACAGTACGGCGGGTGAACGAGCGAGTCTCGTACGAGATGCGTACGAGGCCCAGCCACGCTCAGCCGATCACTCGCCCGGCGCGCCAGGACGTCCCGGCGCGCGAGCCCCATCCCGGCCAGGGCCACGACCGCGGGCTCCATCTCGAGCGCCGTCGCGACCTGCGCCGCCACTCCGCCCGCGCATCGCCGCCCGCGCGAACGGCATCGCACGCCGCGCCGACATCATCTCCCAGGCGCGCGCCTGCTGATCGGCCGTGAGCACGGCCAGGGCGTCGCGGAGGTCGGCGTGGGACGCATCGCGCTCCCGCTCGAAGAGGTCGGTCGGCGGCGCGGGACGCTCGCGACGCGCAGTGGAATCGCCCGGCACCCGACGAGGCCTGAGTGAGTCGAGTCGCGTGCGCAGTGCCCGGTGCCGATCCTCGCTGCGACGCGCAATCGCCGCCAGGCGGACGACCTGTGCATCCGTGAGCTGGAGCGCTCCCGTCTGGCTCAGAAGCATCGAGGCCGCCGGCGGTCCGAACGGCATGCCTCCCGGCATGAATCCGGGGCCTGGTTGCTGTGCCGAGAGACTCATGGCTCCGGCAGCGGAGAAGATGAGTAGTCCAACGAGAAGACGTCGCATGTTTGTTCGACTAATCCGAGGGTCCAGAGGCGCCGCATACCGATGGCCGCACCTCGTTACTCCCTGGTCTACAGCCGAGTCCACGGCCGCGTTGGCCGGCCGGCGCGTGACCGCTAGGCTTTTCCACCATGTCTGAACCCTGGATCTCTCCGCTCGAAGTCGACCCCGAGCGCATGCGGGCGATGGCGGCGCGCGTCTCCGAGCTCGTCACCACACACCTCGCCACTCTGCGCGACCAGCCCGCACGCCGTACGCTCGCGCGGCCCGAGGCGAAGCGACTCGTCGGCTCGCTCGCGCCGACGGCGCCGGAGCAGGGGATGGGCTTCGACGCCGCGATCGACGAGCTGGTCGAGCGCGTGCTGCCGTACCATGCCCGCGAACCGCATCCCCGCTTTCTCGGCTACGTGCCGAGCATCCCCACATTTCCATCGGTGCTCGGCGACTGGCTGGCGACGGGCTACAACTTCTTCGCCGGGGTGTGGCCGATCGCGTCCGGACCTAACGAGATCGAGCTCACCGTCATCGACTGGTTCCGGCAATGGCTCGGCTTGCCTAACGGCGCTGGTGGTCTGCTGACGTCGGGAGGGTCCACGGCGACGCTGATGGCCGTGGTGGCGGCGCGGCACGCGCGCGTTGCCGAGGACGCCGGGATGCTGCCGCGACTCACGCTCTACACGTCGACGCAAGCCCATTCCGCCGTCGCACGCGCGGCGTGGATTGCGGGGATCTCGCGCGACAATGTACGCGTGCTACCCACCGACGACCGCTGGCGCCTGCGGCCGGACACGGTGCGCGACGCGGTCGCTGCCGATCGCGCGAAAGGGTTCGTCCCGTTTCTCGTCGTCGCGTCGGCAGGGACGACGAATACCGGCGCTGTGGACGATCTGTCGGGGATCGCGGCCCTCTGCGAGCGCGAGTCGCTCTGGCTCCACGTCGACGCGGCGTACGGCGCGTTCGCGGCGCTCACCAGCCGCGGCCCCGAGCTGCTCCGCGGCATCGAGCGCGCTCACTCGGTTGTCCTCGACCCGCACAAATGGCTCTTCGTTCCCTTCGAGTGCGGTTGTCTGCTCGCACGCGACCCGGCGACGCTCAAGTCGGCGTTCCACATCTTTCCCGAGTACCTCAAGGACGTCGCCCCGGGCGAGGCGGAGGTGAACTTCGCCGACTACGGCGAGCAGCTCACTCGTTATGCGCGCGCGCTCAAGGTCTGGCTCTCCGTTCGCACCCTCGGCCTCGGCCCGATCCGGGCGATGATCGAGCGCGGTATCGCCATGGCGGAGTATGCGGAGTCACTCGTCAGGCGCCAGCCAAGCCTCGAGGTCCTTGCCCCAGCGGCGCTCGGCATCTGTTGCTTTCGGGTGCATCCGGTCGGGTTACATGATGCTGGCGAGCTGGATGCGTTGAATGAGCGGGTCAACGCCTTGGTCAATGCTGACGGTCGGTTCCTGATCTCATCCACGCGCGTGAATGGGAGTTTTTCGTTGCGGGTTTGCACGCACAATTGGCGGACGAGCGAAGCGGATATCGATGAGCTTCTCGCGCTCGTCGTGGATCATATCGAGGGAGAGTAGGGAAAAAGCTCTTGGCCCTGGCGCGACGACCTCTAGCCTTTCGCCGCCAGCCCCTGCCCGGAACGGTCGTTGGATCGCTGGTCCTCACGAAGCGCGACGACGCCATTCACCACGACCACCTTGATGCCGACCGGGTAGTGGAACGGATCCTCGAACGTCGCCTTGTCGTCGACCGTCGACGGATCGAAGACGACGACGTCGGCGGCCATGCCCGGCGCGAGGCGACCGCGATCGGTGAGACCGATTCGCGAGGCGGGGAAGCCGCTCATCTTGTGGATCGCGCTTGCGAGTGAGAGGGCCTTCTTCTCCCGCACGTACCGGCCGAGGACGCGGGGGAAAGTGCCGAGGCCGCGCGGGTGCGGATGGCCCTTGTGCGTCGGGCCGTCCGTCGCGTACGCGCCGCCGTCCGAACAGACCATCCCCTGCGGATGGGCGAGGATGCGCGCGAGGTTGTCCTCGCTCATCGCGAAGCCGACCATCCCGACGTTGCCCTTGCCGCGCTGCAGCAGCGCGACCGCCAGCGCATACGGCTCCAACTGTTGAGACTTTGCGAAACTACCGATGCGCTTGCCGTCGGCCGCGGCATCGGCGTAATTGCTGACGCCGGAGATCTGGACGTTGTCCCAGCCGCCGATGAGCTCCACCTTCGCCATCGTCTCGCGGCGGATCTTCTCCGAGGTCGACGGATCGTCGAGCCGCTTGAGGAATTCCTCGGTGGTGCCGGCGCGGCTCCAGACGGGAAAGAGATTGCTCAAGCCGGTCTGATAGGCGACGTAGGGATAGCGGTCGAAGGCGACGTCGATGCCGGGAGCCTCGGGCGTCTTCGCGGACGCGGCTGCGGCGCGCTTCGTCCGTGCGGCCGCAGCCGCGCGGCCCTTCGACGCCGTCGGCTTCTTCGCCGGCTCGTTAGGCTTCGCGGCCACGTCCAGTCCGCCGCGGGCACGGTGGATGTGCGCGAAGATCTCGTCGAGCTTGCCCCAGTTGCGCGGGCCTTCCGTCTTGAGATGCGAGATCTGGAGTGGGCACCCCGCGCCGGTGGCAACGGCGATCGATTCGTCGATCGCCTCGAGGACGTGATCGTCTTCGTTGCGCATGTGGGTCGCGTACGGCAGCCGGCGCGACGCGAGCGGCTTGCAGAGCGCGATCAGCTCCTCGCGCGTCGCGAACGCGCCCGGCGTATACTCGAGGCCCGACGACGCGCCGCAGGCACCCTCGGCCAGCGCCTGCTGGACCAGCTGCGTCATTCGCGCGATCTCGTCGTCCGTCGCCGGACGGTCGACGTTGCCGATGACGATGCCGCGCACGGTCCCGAGTCCGACCATCGACGCGACGTTCACGCTCGGCTGCAGCGTCTTGAGCGCGTCCCAGAATTGCGCAAAGCCGGCGAACGAACGGCCGCCATCACCGTCACCCTCGGCGCCGCCGGTCGGGGCCCGCGACGAACCATCCTGCCCGACGACGATCGTCGTCACCCCCTGCCTAACGATCGACTCGGCCCGCGGATCGCTCCAGAGCGAGCCGTCGCCGTGCGAATGGATGTCGATGAAGCCTGGCGCAACGGCCATCCCGTGCGCGTCGATCACGACCGCGCCCTGGTCCTCGAGGTTCTTGCCGATCGCGGCGATGCGGCCATTCTCGATCGCGACGTCCGCAATGATGCCAGGCGCGCCGCTACCATCGAAGACCGTCCCGCCGCGGATGACGAGTGCATAACGACGGCGCCAGGGCAGCACGAGCCGCGGTGATCCCACCACCGCGGCCAACGTCGCCCCCGCGCTCACGACGAAAGAGCGTCGAGAGATGGGCATGAGCGTTCTGAATTATTGTTGCTGCGTTTGGTGCACGTTTCGCGCCGAAGAACCTCCACGCACCACGCAATTCATTGCGCCCGTAGCGCTTCTACCGGATCGATCTCCGCCGCGCGGCGCGCCGGCAGATAGTTCGCGAGCAGCGCAGTCGTCGTCAACACCACCGGCACGATGATGAAGGTCGCGGTGTCGGTCGCGCTCACCTGATAGAGCAAGCCGGCGAGAAGACGCGTGGCGGCGAGCGCACCGGGAACGCCGATCGCGACGCCGATCAGGGCGAGACGCACGCCGTCGCGCAGCACGAGCCCGATGATATCAACACGCCGCGCGCCGAGGGCGACGCGAACACCCAACTCGCGGGTGCGCTGCGTCACACCGAAAGAGATCAGCCCGTACAGACCGACGATCGCCAGCGTCACGGCCACGACCGCAAACGCGCCGATGAGGAAGCTGCGAGAGCGCGGCTCGGCGATCGTCGTGTCGACGAGCGAGCGCAGAGGCTGCCACCGGGACGGCTGCAGCGGATCCACGGCATAGAGCACGTCTCGCAAGGCGGCGATGGTCGGTGAGCGCTCGGACTCGATACGCGCGACGAAGACGAAGTTCCGCGCCGGCTGCTGCTCGAGCGGAACGTAGAGCTCCTCCTCCGGCTGCTCGACGAGACTCCAGTGCTTCACGTCGCCGACGATGCCGACGATCGTCATCCATCGAGACGAGCCGCTGTCACCGGCCACGCCGATCCGGATGTGTTGACCGATCGGGTCGCCGTCGGGCCAGTAGCGCAGGGCCATCCTTTCACTGACGAGCGCGACGCGTGGCGCGGTACTGTCATCGGTCGTCGCGAAGCTCCGGCCGCGCAGCACGGGAATGTGCATCGCGCCGAAGTAGTCGCCGGCGATGGAGCGGAGGTGCGCGAGGACATCACTTCCCGGCGTGCGCTCACGGGCTTCGATGACCAATTGGAGACGCAGGTCGCTCTGCCCGAACGGGAGGTAGTCGATCACGCCCGCGCGCGTCACTCCCGGCAGCGCGCGCACCCGGGCGAGTCCGTCGTCCATGAAGCGCCGTGCCGCGCGGTCGTCTGCATAACGCGTATGGGGCAGACCGACTCCCGCGACGTACACGTGGTCTGGATCGAAGCCCGGATCGCTTCTCGTCAGGCGATCGAAGCTGCGTCCCACCAAGCCGGCCGCGACGAGAAGCACGTTCGCCGTCGCGAGCTGGAGCACCACCAGCACCGACGAGATGCGCCGCCGACCACGGTCCTCCGTCGTCGAGCGTCCTGTCGTGCGCAGCGACTCCCCCAGCCCCGTCGCGGATGCGCGCCACGCTGGCGCGAGGCCGAACGTGAGTGCGGTGAGCACGGCGATACCGGCGGCGAAGCCAAGGACGCGCCCATCGATCCCGATGTCACCGCGCGCCGACTCGGGTACGAGCGTGGCGTAGAGCGCGGTGAGCCACACGGCGGCGAGCAGGCCTAACGAGGTAGCGGCGCCTGAAAGAACGAGGCTCTCCGCAAGATGCTGCGCCACGAGGCGCCGCCGCCCCGCGCCGAGGGCGACGCGAATCGAAGTCTCGTGCTCGCGCCGACGGGCGCGCGCCAGCATCAGGTTGGCGACGTTGGCGCACGCGACGACGAGCACGAGAGCGACGGCGCCGAAGAGAAGAACGAGCGCGCGTCGCGCGCCGCCGGCGAGCTCCTCGTGCAGCGGCACGAGTCTGATCCTCGACTTCGCGTTCTGCTTCGGGTACGCCGCCGCGAGCCGCGCGGCAATGGCATCCATCTCGCCCTGCGCCTGCGCGAGGGTCACGCCGTCGCGAAGCCGTCCCGTGACGCCGTAGCGATGCATTCCGCGCTGAACCGTGCCGGGTGCCCACACCAGCGGCTGCCAGAGGTCGATCGTCTCGTCGACAAGCGGGCCCGGAAAGGTGAAGTCGGCGGGCATGACCCCCGCGACGCGCCATCGCTCGCCGTCGAGGACGACGTCCTGGCCAACGATCCGCCGGTCGCCGGCGAAGCGTCGCATCCAGAGCTTGTGCGACAGAAGGACAGCGCGCGCATCGACACGGTCATCGCCAGGGGTGAAACCGGCGCCCAGCTCGGGGCGCGTGCCGAGCACGGTAAAGAGATCGACTGACACCTTCGCCGCCTGGAGCCGCTCGGGCCGCGCTCCGTCACCGTTACTCGTTAGGTTCACCCACGCGAAATCCTCCGCGGCGAGGGCTTCGAAGGAGCGGTTCGCGGCGCGCCAGTCGAGAAAGTCCGCTGAGGATGCTGGGCCGTGCGGCGCCGCGCCCTCCCCGGTCCAGACCTGGACGATGCGGTCGGGATGGTCGAACGGCAGGCGCCGGAGCAGCACCGCGTCGACGACGCTGAAGATGGCCGTCAGCGGCCCAATGGCGACGGCCAGGGTGAAGACGACGACGGCGGTGAATCCGGGACTGCGGAGCAGCGACCGCACGGCCGCCGCCAGATCCTGGCGCAACGTGTCCATGAGCTCACCCGTGGGGAATGGCGCACGCGACCGAAAGGGAAGCTCCGTGCCTCATCATTGCGCGTCGCATTGCATTGGTTGGCAATGAGATGCGAATTGTGCCGATCACGATCGCTGTTCATTTCCGGGACGGAGCGTGCGCCCTCGAACAGGGCTCGCTACTCCGAGAAGATGTTCAGCTCCGGCCTCGTCGTCGCCGCGCTGTCCTTGCCGAGGACCCGACGCACGAACGCCGGCCACCAGTCGTGCTGCTCGTCGAGGTGGGTGTACTGGTCGAGCGCCGCCCACGTTTTCTCGTGAATCGCTCGCGCGCGCTCGCGTGCCTCGTCGCTGGAAATGCCTTCACGCTTGAGGACGCGCCGCCCGATCTGCGCGTGCAGCACCTCGTCGGCCCAGTCGTAATCGTGGAAGTGGGCGGACAGCGCGTCGCCCGCGGCAACCGCCGTCTCGTACTCGTAGCGCTTTCCGGTCTCAGCCGGCATGAGCGATTGCTCAATCGCGTAGAGCATCATCTGTCGCTCGACAGGCGTCGCATGCAGGTTGAGCCGAAGCGCGAAGCTGACGTTGAGGGGAATCTCGCCGCGCCAGTCGACCCCCTTCGCCTCGAAGGCGACTGAGCCCATCATCGCGTGGCGTGCCTCGTCCCAGAGCTGCCGCGAGTAGTCGTGATAGAACTCCCACGGCTGATCGGTACGCTCCGTCATGAACGACGACATCATCTCGGGGACGTCCATCTCGAGTGTGCGCTTGCAGAGGAGCGCGAGGTTGCGTTCGTCGGCGGGAACCTCGGCCATGGCGTACACCAGATGGGGCGCGAACTCGAAGTTGTAGCGTCCATGAAAGCGTGCGTCGCGCTGTGGATGGAACGAGTGGCGAGTGACGCGCGGCGCGTAACGCGTCTCATCGACGAGCTCGGGAGCCTTGTCGCCGGCGATGCCGCCCGCAGCTGCCAGATACGCACGGAGGTGCTGCATCCACTCATGCTGTTGCGCCATGATGGGCGCGGCCGCTGCGCTCCAGTCGATCGCTTCGTCGAGATCGAGGAGAGCGAATTTCAGTATGCGGCGCGTGGGATGATCGACCAGAGGGTTCGTGCGCTCGAGGTGATCGCGATAGGCCTCGGCGAGCGCTGGATAGAGAACGCCGTAGACGCCCGCGAGCAGCTCGCCGGTATCGCGCGCCGCCTCAACCTGCTCGAGAAAGGCGTCCAGCGCGGAGGCGGTGGCATCGCTCTCGGGGATCGCCTCGAGCCGAGGCGCCGGGTTTCGCATTTCCGTAACTCGGCGGCGCAGCGCTTCCACATGCTCGGCGCTCTGCCATTGATGGAGGGCGAGCGCGCACTTCACTTCCCACACCGGCTCGCTCGTCAGGTGCGCGACGAGGATGCCCAGGAGCCGTCGCTCCACCCAGTGAAAGCGCAGCAGTCGGCGGACATTGTCTTCGACGGAGAAGCCAATGCGTGCGGCCTCAGCGTACGTCGCGATGCCGCCGAGCTCGGGGAGAGTAGGGATTGGACGGGTCATATGTCCTTGTCACGGATGGGTCATATGTCCTTGTCACGGATGGGTCATATGTCCTGTCATTCCGAGCGCAGCGAGGAATCTGCTCTTTTCGTTGCTTGGGCGCTTCGATCGCATCGAAACGGAATAGAAGCCCAGCTCTCGGCGGTTTGCACGCCAAAGGATCGTCGAGGGTGCGAACGACGATCGGCCTCCAGCGTCAGGACGCGGAAATCTCCGGGCTGTCCGGAGCGGTCGGGTCAGTCTTCCCCGGGAGCGGATCCGCGAAGCTCGGCCGCTGATGCGTATCGCTGCCGCCTTGCAGGGTGGCGCCGCTCACGAAGCCGATCCGGCGGCCGCGCTCGAAGCCTTCGCGTGCGTAGTCGCGCACCGACTGCCATTCGTCCCCAGCGACGCGGACGTTGAGCCAGTCGCTTTCCAGATCCTTCTCCGCCTCGTCGAAGCTCTTTCCGACGAATCGTTCGTCGCCCGAGGCCCCGTAGCCAAGCCGATACGCAGGTCGGACGTCCTCGTAGTCGCGGTCCGCGAGGCGGTTCGCGTGCTGGAAGTGTGAGCGGAAGAGTGGATCATTCTCGGTAAAGCCGGGCAGCGTCGGATCATTCTCGCGAAGGTCGCCGGTGCTCGCGCCGAACTCGGGTTCATTGAAGCCGGGGTCCTGTCTCATGGTCTGCTCCGAGTGGTTCTGTCACACACGTCGCAAGAACCGCGCTTTCACCAGATGTCCGCGCCGCGGCGTAGAAGCAGAGGCCCTCGCTACGCTCAGGCTGAGATGGAATCACTCCTCGCGCAGCGCTACCACGGGATCCACCCGCGTCGCACGGAGCGCCGGGACCAGCGTGGCGGCGAATGCGATGCCGGCAAGCACGACGGAGACGCCGATGTAAGTCGCCGGATCGGTCGGCTTGATGGAGTAGAGCTGCGCGCCAAGCAGGCGCGTCAACGCGAGTGCACCAACGAGCCCGAGTCCGATCCCGACGGCCGCGAGCGCCATCCCCTGGCCGATGACCAGGCGAAGCACGCGGCCGCGGGCGGCGCCTAACGCCATGCGAATCCCGAGCTCGCGCGAGCGTTGCGTCACCGAGTAGGCGAGCACACCGTAGATCCCGATCGACGCCAGCACGAGCGCGATCGCCGAGAAGGCGCCGAGGAGGATCATCGACAGCCGGCGCTGGCCTAACGAGCTCTCGAGCATCTGGTCCATGCTCTGCACGCTCGAGAGCGGCATGTCCTTGTCGACTTCGTGGATCGCGTCGCGAACCGGACGCGCCATGATCAGTGGATCGCCCGTCGTCCGCACCGCGACCGACATGGACGGGATGCCGCCCAGCTGCGCGTACGGGAAATACAGCTGCACGCGCGGCTTCGCGTCGAGCGCTTCGTGCATCGTGTGCCCGACGACGCCGACGATGGTGCGCATGCTGTCCGGCGGCGCGCCGAAGATGACGCGCTTTCCGATCGGGTTCTGTCCGTCGAAGTACTTGTGCGCGAGCTCCTCGTCGATGACGACGACCATCTGCGACGTGCGGACGTCCTGCGTCCCGAAGGCGCGGCCCTGCACGACTGGAATCCGCATCGCGCGGAAGAAATCCGGCGTCACGGCGCGGATGTCCCCCCAGGGACTCGGCTGGCTCGGTCCCGGCTGATATCCCTCGACACCGAACGTGCCCGTCGACCAACTGCCGCCGAACGGCATCGTCGACGTGCCGCCGACGGCGACGACGCCCGGAACGTGACTCACCCGCTCGATCATGCTCTCGAAGAACTGCTGCCGGATCGTGTCGTTCGGGTATTTCGCGTTAGGCAGCGAGAGGTTGAACGTGAGCAGGCGGTCCGGGTCGAAGCCGGGCGTCACGTGCTGCAGTCTCGCGACGCTGCGAATGAGAAGACCCGCGCCGACGAGGAGCGTGAGCGCAAGGGCGACTTCACCGATCACGAGCGCGCGGCGCAGCCCGCGCCCCGAGACGTCCGCCGAGCCGGAACGACCGCCTTCCTTGAGCGTGTCGTGCAGGCTCGCTCGCGATGTCTGAAGGGCAGGGACGACGCCAAAGAACAGGCCGGTGAGCACGGACAGGCCAAGCGTGAAGACCATCACGGTCGCGTCGATGCCGAGATCGCTGGCGCGGGGAATGCTGGGCACCGTTGCGACGAGGGTCCGCACGCTCCAGTACGCGATCCCGAGTCCAAGCAGCCCACCCGCGAGCGCGAGCATCACGCTTTCCGTCAGCAGCTGCCTGACGAGTGACCACCGATCCGCGCCTAACGCGGTGCGGATCGCGACTTCCTTCTGCCGCGATGTCACGCGCGCGAGCAGCAGGTTCGCGACGTTGGCGCAGGCGATGAGGAGGACGAAGCCAACGGCGCCGAGGAGGACGAGCAGAGCCGGCCGGATTTCACCCGTGGCCAGCTCATCGAGAGTCCTCACCTTCAGCGTCCATTTCGTTCCCACCGCATTCGGGTAGAGCCGCCGCACCTGCTCCGCGAAGGCATGCATCTCGGCGTTGGCCTGCGTCGCCGAGACGCCGGGCTTGAGCCGGGCGTAGAGGTTCAACCACTCGTTGGTGTAGTTGCCCGGGTCGAATTGCTTGGCATCCAGCGCAAGCGGCGTCCAGATGTCGGCGTCTCGGTTGAAGAATGCGCGAAATCCCTCCGGCATCACTCCGAGGATGGTGAAACTCTGGCCGTTGAGTTGGATCGATTTGCCGATGATGCCACGGTCGGCGCCGTAGATGCGTTTCCAGACTCCGTCGCTGAGGACGACGACCTTGTTCTTTCCCTGCTCGTCTTCGTCGCGGCCGAAGGTCCTGCCTAACTGCGGCGCGACGCCGAGGACGCGGAAGTAGTCGCCGGAGACGCGCGCCGCGGGAACGCGCTCCGGGTCGCCGGTGCCCGTGAGGTTGGCCGCCCACCCCGTCTCGACCGCGACGGCCTCGAAGCTCTTCGTCTTGTCGCGATAATCCCGAAATCCGGCCGCCGACACGGGTGCCTCGAGGTTATTCAGCGTCTGGTAGAAATGATTGATCGTCACCAGGCGCTCGGGATCGCGGAACCAGAGGGGCTGCAGCAGCACCGTGTTGACGACGCTGAAGATGGCGGTGTTGGCACCGATGCCGAGTCCGAGGGTGAGGATCACGACGGCAGTGAAGCCGGGACTCTTGAGGAGGCGGCGGAGCGAATACTTGATGTCGTGCACGGTGGGGTTTCGGAAAGAGACGTGGGATTGGACAGCGTCGCGGGCTGATTGGTTCGTAAAGCCCAATCAGCCCGCGACCAGTCTGGTGAAGGCGGAACTCGCGCCAATTAGGGCGATGATGCCATTCTGCCGCTAAGGGCGCCAGCGCGGTCGGCGTCGTCGTCGGGCACGATGGCGGGAGTCGGGAAGGTGTCGAACCATTTTCGGCTTTCGACGATCGAGATCCACAATCCCGTTCCATGGTTCAGGACCTCGTTGTTCGGACCGACGAGCTTTACGGCTTGCACGAGCTCGGGCGTCGCGCCTAACGCGCGCATGTGGTCGGCGGCGGCGGTCGCGTTCACGGCGAAGGGGACATCGATGTCGCCCTCGGCGTAGTACATCTTCAACGGCGCCGTCGGCAGCCAGTCGTAGGTCTGGTTGGCTCGCAGTGCCATCGAGAGCGGATGCTGTGGATTGTCGAGCACCGCTTCGAGGACTTCCGGCTGCAATGCATCTCGCGCAACGCGCGGCACGAGCGGCGCCCACTCGGCCTGCGTCATCCCGGTGGTGAGCAAGCGATCGCCAATCGCCGCCGCACTCGGGGTCAACAATTGATCGAGACGCTCGGCAAGATTGTATGTCGCCTGGTAGGCAGCGACTGCGTAGATCGCGTACAAGGAGCTGGGTACGTAGCTGATCGAGCGAGAGAGCACGACACGAGATGTCTCGTACAAGTCGTACGGACCCGACGCCGGCGCGGCCGCGGTGACACGAAATCCGGATCGCGGATCATTCTCGATCATACGGGCGAGAGCCATCGCGACTTGACCGCCCTGCGAGTACCCCGAAATGAAGAGACGGCCGTCGAGCGACAGAGTCTCTCGTCGTGCGAGCTCTCGCGTTGCACGCAGAGCGTCGAGGCTCGTCGAAGCATTGATGTCCGCGATGAGATACGCGGGAAAGTCAGTCGCGTCGACGCCCATTCCGATATAATCGGCGAACACTGCGACGCTGCCGTGCGAGGCATGGCCGATTGCCTGGGCGATGATGCCATCATTCGACGGCACGTTGCTCTTGTCCGTCAGAGTGCCATGGGCGACGGAGACGAGCGGAACGGGCCTGTCGACGCCAACCGGCATGTAAACGCCGGCGCTCACGAGAAGCAGCTCTCCGTGAGTACCAACCGTGGTGTACGTGATGCTCCACTGCTGCACATCGTAGCGAGCGGAGAAGGCCTCGACGGCACTTTGTTGAAGCGCCGCCTTCGACACCGCCCACGGAGCTGTGTTCGGCAGGCTGCTCGCGACTGCATGACGGATCGAATCCGCCACGACGGAGTGGTCGATCCCTCGTACGAGGCGTGCGTCGATGAGGCGGCCGCGCTGGCCCCAGTTGCCGTGTTTGTCAAAGCTGAGCAGGCCAGGCGTGGCGGGCAGGCGAGATGGATCGGTAACCCGATCGGTCCTGCACGCCACCGCCAACAATCCTGTCAAGACGAGGAGGCCCCGGTTGAACACGCGATGTGTTCGAGGCGAGCCGCCAAGATTGCGGGAACGCATATTCGATCCTCCAGCACGGGGTGCGCGCCAGCAGTCGACGCCAGTCATTGCGGCTGGCCGGGTGGCGCGTAGGTTCGATGCTCGTCTCTCGATCTTACCGGACTCTCTCCGCTGGCCTCGTCGTGCGGTAAGAGCGCGGTACGTGAGGAAGAGGGAGGGAAGCGTGTCGAATACGCCGTCAATGCGATTGACCACGCTCGGCCTCGTCAGCCTCGCCGACGCGTCGGGCTCCGAGCTCTCGTCGGTCACGGCGCAGCCGCGGCGAGTCGCCTTGCTGGTTTACCTCACGATCGCGGAGCCGCGCGGCTTCCACTCACGCGACACGTTGCTCGGCCTTTTCTGGCCGGACTACGACGAGCAACGTGCTCGAAATGCGCTGAGCCAGGCCGTGCACTTCCTGCGGCGCGCTCTTGGCGCGGAGACGATCGAGAGCCGTGCCGACGACCAGCTGCGCGTCGCCGCCGATGTGATCGCGTGCGACGCGCTGCTTTTCGAGAGCGCCGTGGATGCCGGCCGCATGGACGAAGCGCTGCAGCTGTACCAGGGTCCCTTCTTCGAGGGCTTTCACGTCTCGGCGGCTGCGCCGGAGCTGGAGCGGTGGGTGGATTCTCAACGCAGCCGTCTGGCGCGTCTTTACGCTCGAGCGCTGCAGGAAACGGCCACTCGACTCGAAGCGACTGGCGACTTTGCGGAAGCGGTCCAGTGGCGCCGACGCCTCGCGGCTCAGGATCCCTTGAGCTCCCGAGCGGCGTTGGCACTGATGCGCGCGTTGACGGCTGCTGGTGAGGCCGAAGCTGCCCTGCAGCACGCTCGCATTCACGAGACGTTGCTGCGTGAGGAGCTGAACGCAACTCCCGACCCAGCCCTCGCCGCATTCGTGAACGAGCTTCGCACCCAGGCACCGACAGCTTCCATTGCAGCTTCTCCCGCCGGCCTAACGGTGAAGGAACCGGCGATGGCTGGTGCCGTCACGCCGACCGCGACGCAGGACGTCGGGTCCAACCGCAAACGCAGTCGGGCCACGCTTGCCATCGGTGGCTTGGCAGCTGCATCTCTGGTCGTTGCCTTGATCGCAAGTCAACGACGCACTGCCGCCGACCCGCGCATTGAATGCGTCGCGGTCCTTCCGGCGACCAATCTCTCCGGCGACAGCGCATTCGGCCACTTCGCCGACGCGATAACCGAAGCGACGAGCAATGCGCTTGCCCGGTATCGGGCGCCACGCGTCGTCTCGCCCAATTCAGCGCTCGCGTTCAGGCATGCCGCCAAACCACTCCCGGAGATCGGCCGCATGCTCGGATGCGATGGCATCGTCTTGGAGAGCATAGCGAGAGTGCAGAGTGTCGCTCATGTCGATGCGCGGATTCTCTACGCGCCGGACGACCGGCATCTCTGGGCGGGGAGCTTCGAGAAGGATACGGCACAGCTGGTCGTGTTGGAGCGCGCCGTCATCGATGCCGTGACGAGACACGTGCGTGAGTTCGCTGGTCAGATTCCGACGGATGCGATGCCGAGCCGCCGCGTCGATCCAGTCGTATACGGGTTGTACAAGAGCGCTCAGAGCGCGTTCCGGCGTCGCAACACGGCGTCCGTACAAAGCGCGATTATCGACTACAGACAGGCCATTGCACTCGACTCGACGTGGGCACTGCCTTACGCGGGCTTGTCCGATGCCTACGGCTTCAGCGCGTTGAACGGATACCTGACGGCGGGCTACCTCGACACCGCGCGTGTCCTGGTCGATCGCGCCCTGATGCTGGACAGCGCCGCATCCGAAGCGCATGCCTCGAGGGCCAGCGTCTGGCTCAACGAAGGCAACTGGGCTCGCGCCGAAGCCGAGTTCAAGCGAGCCATCGAGCTGGGTCCGAATAACGCAGCGGCGTATCACTGGTACGCGATGATGCTGGCGGCATTGAACCGCAAGGAGGAAGCGGTCGCAATGATCGACCGCGCGCGCGAGCTCGATCCGCTGTCGCAGCCGATTCTCGGCATGCGAACGACGATCAATATGTTCGCCGGCGTCAGGCAGTCGTTAGGCAACCCCGGTTCGGTCAAGAGTATGGTCGACCCGACCCATCCGGGCACAACGGCGGCGCGTGCACTCAATCTTGCGGGCCGCGGCCGCTGCGACGAGGCGTATGCGGCCAACCAGAAGGCTCAGGAGCTCGCGCCGGACAACACGATGATTCTCATCGGTCTCGTCGGCGTGCATGTGCTCTGCAAGAACCCAGTCGGCGCACACACGCTGTTCGAGCAGGTGAAGCGACGCCCGGATGCGCCGTTCATGGGAGTGTACATCGCGGCGGTGCATGCCGGTCTGCACCAACCCGACTCAGCGTTCGCATGGCTCGACCGCAGCCGATGGTGGCTTCAGTCGTATTTCGAGCTGCGGACGAATCACAACCTGGATCCGCTCCGCTCCGATCCGCGATTCTCCGCTCTGTTGCAGCGCCTTCATATGCCACCGGATGACCACGTGGCGTTAGCAGGCCAGCCTGCCCAGCGCTGACGGCGCTTCCACCAGCGCGCGGGAGCTAATTACGCTTTTCCTAAACCAAGCAACCCCCCGCTCAGCGCCTTGACCTGCGCATCGAGCTTTTGCTTTTCCGCATCGAGCCGCGCGCGGGCGTCGGCGACGCGCTTGTCAGCTTCGGCGCGGAGCTCGGCGACCTTCGCTTTCACGGGCGCGGACTTTTCCTCCACCAGGCTATCGACCCGCGCTCGAACCTTTGCCTCGGCCGCGGCGACCTGCGTACCGACCAGGTTCCGCAGCTGATCGCCGACGACACGATCCAGGTTCGAGCTGACGGCGAGCTTCGGCGCCTGGAGCGACCCCGTCACCTGCGCCTGCATCGTGAGTGTCGGTACACCGGTCAGCACGCGTGCGACCAGCGACTCGATCGTGTTGAGGCGCCTCGTTGCCGCGGTGTCCGCGATCCACTCGACCTTGCCGGAGGCGAGTCCCCAGCGCGCGTCGAGCTGGTCGCCGTCGACGGTGAGGCGGAGAGTGCTCGAGCCACGTCCAGGATCGGCGCGATACGGAAGGCCCGGGATGGGCAGCGTCGGAAGCTGGATGCCGCCCGCGTCGACGGTGAGGACGTCGCGCGGACGCGCTTTTGTGTGATCGAGCGCTCCGGTTATGCGAAGTGAGTCGAGGCCGCCACCACTCGCGACGCGCCGTACCGCGAACAGCGTCGGCTTCCCGACGAGCGCCGGCTCGGTCGTTGCGTCGGTCACGGCGGCGATGTACTTCCCACGCGCGGGTCCGTCGCCGATGGTGACGTCGACGTCCGCCCGACGGAGCAGAAAGCGTGGAAACGCTTCCGGCTTCACGAAGTGCACCGTCGTGCCCGCGGTGCGGAGACGCGGTGGCCCGGCAGTCTGTCGCGGCAGGAGACCTGGCGGCACGTACTGTCGCGCGAGCGCCGTCCAGTAGAGCGCTTGCTGAACCTTGTCGATCGTGACCTTGCCGAAGAGCGCCGCCCCGACGTCGGGCGCATCGACGGAAGGCAACTTGATGAGGCGGCGCGCGAAGTCGTAGTCGCCGCGGCGCGCGTCGTCGACGGCGCGCAGGCCATTCTGCAGGCTGTCGACCGCCACCTTCGCCGCCGTCGCCAGCGCCTCGATCTGCTTCTTCAGGGAATCGACGCGGGCGGCGGCGCGCCGGACATCGGTGACGGCTGTCCGGGCACCGCTGATGCCTAACGTGCGTACGTTGGTCCCTTGCAATCGCGTCAGCAGGGCGCGCGACGAGTCGAGCGTTTGCTGAATGGGCAGAGCGGTGAAGCCGTGCTCCAGATTGGTGCGCGTCGAGTCCACGTGCCGGCCAAGGGCGATTGCCGCCTTCACCGACGCGAGCTGCCCTGGATCGAGGATGATCGATCTGATCGTGTCGATCGGCGTGAACGATAGGATGGGGACGTCGAACTGCTTCGCCCAGCGCTGCATCTCGCGCAGCGCCGACGGTGCAAAGCCGCCCCCGGCGATGGCGCGGGCCGGCGTCGCGCGGGCGGTGCTCGTACGCACGTCGCCGATCGTCAGCCTTTTCACAACGAGCTTCTTCTCGAGCAGCGGCGCCGGCTCGAGCTCGACAAAGAGCCTTCGCACTTCGACGAGGTTGCGCTTCGCGTCGAACGGATCGGCGATGGCAATACCGGTGAGCTCGACCGCGGTCTGCGTGGCATCGATGTGCAGGCCGGCCACGTCGAGCTCGGTGCCTAACGCTTTGGTGCCCGCCTCCTCGAGCGTATTGCGCAGGATGCGGTCCGCGAAGACGAGCCAGATGACGGCGACGAGCGCGAGGCCGAGGACGAGGGGAATGATCCCCTTCCAGCGGAAGACGGCGACGCGGCGCGGCCGCCTCGGCTCGTTAGGCGGCGGAGCTCCGCCGGCTGCCGGCGGCCCGTACGTGGCCGCGTCGCCGCTACGGACGGAACCAGCGGTAGACATTGTAGAGCGACGAGGCCGAAAGAACCTTGTAGAAATGCGACTGACGTACACGCTCGCCAACCGTCGCGCGATAGCGGACGACGGCGAAATGCGAGGCGAGCCAGAGGGGAACGAAGAGCACCAGCCAGACCACGACGCTCCCGAGCACGACGGTGTTATTGAAGTTCGTGAGCGCGAGCACGGGCGTGTTGTCCCACGTCGTCCAGAGCGGACGGAGCGAGGTCGCGTCCACCAGCAGCCAGTGCCCGACGCGATCGAAGAGGGGATCGAGCATGAACCCGATCGGCACGAAGATCCCCCACGCGAGCATCCCCGCCCCGAACGACACGTTGAGCACGGCGAGGAAGAGAAGAACGAGGAGATTGTGCGCGTTCGCGATCGGCGTCAGTCCCAACGCGGCGCCCAGCGCCACGCCCAGCCCGATCTGGGTTGGCGTGCCTTCGGAATGCAGCGTTTTGGCGAGCGATTGGAGCAGCTTGAGGAGGGCCAGCATGACTGTCCGGGACGAGTGAGCGGTCGCGGAGGAAACGGTGCGCCGTACCGGCCGCTACAACAGGAAGGTCTGCAGAACCTAATGACAAATGACGCGAATGAACGCGAATTGCTCCCGTCGAAGACACAGCTCCTCGCTCCGGAGAGAGGTGGTCTGTCTCAAACGGAGGGATTCGTGTTCATTCCGGGTAATCGGTGATCAATCTTTCAGAGCCTCTTGGTAGCGCTATTCAGCCCTCAGCGCCCGCACCGGATCAATGCGCGTTGCCCGATACGCGGGGGCATAGCTCGCGACGACGGCGATGACGAGGAAGAGGAGTGGCACGGCGATGAACGTCAGTGGATCGGTCGCCGAGACGCCATAGAGGAGCGTGCCGAGCCCGCGCATCGCAAAGAACGCGGCAACGATGCCCAGGAGCGCGCCTGACGCGGCGAGCCGCGTCGCGCGGCCGACGACGAGGCCAATCACACCGCCGGCCGTCGCGCCGAGGGCGATGCGAATGCCCATCTCCTGCGTTCGCTGGCTGACGAGATATGTCATGACGCCATAGATGCCGATCGCGCCGAGCAGGAGGGCAGCGACGGCGAATGCGCCGACGAGCAGCATCGTGAAGCGTGCCTTCTGCACGGAATCGGAGACGACGGCGTCCATCGTGCGCGTATCACTCACCGCGACCGTCCGATCGATCTCCCGCACCACGCTGCGAATGGCGGTCGCGAATGGCGCCGGATCCGCATGCGTGCGCACGACGACCCAGTTCTCGCTCGAGTAGCGCAGCGTCGTCTGCTCCCACGGCGTGTAGACGCTCGTGCGCGACGTGTCGCGCAGGCTGTCCTGCTTCGTGTCCGGCACGATACCAACGATCGTGAGCCATGGCGAGTCCCACGGATATCCGATGCGTTTGCCGAGGGCGTCACCGTTCGGCCAGAACATGCGTGCGACACTCTCGCTCACGATGGCCACGGGCAGCTGACCTCCGCGATCCGTCTCGGTGAAGCCACGTCCGCGGAGGATGGGGATGCGCATCGCCCGGAAGTAACCGGGCGTCACCTGCAGCTGATGCCCGAGGCTCGGCAACACGTGTTTAGCATCTTCATATTGACCCTGCACGCGCAACGCGACGCCCCAGACCACCTGGCCGAATGGCAGCTTGTCCGTCACGGCGACGGTGGCAACGCCGGGCAGCGCGGACAGGCGCTCGCGAAGCCGCAGGTAGAGCTGCGTCACGCGGCTGCTGTCGCGATAGCTCTCGTTCGGCGGTGTGATGCGAGCGGCGATGACATGGCTCGTGTCGATGCCCAGGTCCACCGAGCGCAGCGCGGCAAAGCTGCGGACGAGGAGCGTCGCGGCGACGACGAGCACCACGGCCAATGCGACCTCCGCGGCGACGAGGACCCCGGAGACGCGCTGGTGCTGCGCGTCGTGGCTCGTGCGCCGGCCGATGCTCACCGTCGACGCACCTCGACCGATACGGGTCGCACGGAGCGCGGGAATGATCCCGAAGAGGATGCCGGTCACCATCGCGACCGCGGCGGTGAACGCCACCACCGTTCCGTTGACCGAGATCTCCGCCGCGCGTGGGATGCCCGGGGGCATGGCCGCGACGAGCCAGCGTACGGCGGCAATGGCGAAGCCGATGCCTAACGATGCGCCGAGTGTCGCGAGAAGGAGGCTCTCCGTGATGAGCTGGCGGAGCAGGCGGCCGCGGCCGCCGCCGAGCGCGGTACGGACGGCGAGCTCGCGCTCGCGCGATGTCGCACGCGCGAGTAGCAAGTTCGCGACGTTGACACAGCCCACGAGCAGCACGAGGAGCACGCAGCCGAAGAGCATCCAGAGCAGCCGGCCCGTGGTGCCGACAAGGTTGTCCTGGAGCGGCTTTGGTGCTGCATCTCTGCGATACTCCGCTCCGGGATCCCAGAGTGGATTGAGATGCCGAAGCGTCGGCCACACCTCGCGCACCTCGCGCTGGGCGCGCTGGAGGGTCACACCGGGCGCCAGTCGTCCGACGATGTGTTTGTCGCCAACGCCCCACGTCATGCCGGGGTTGCCCGGATTGAACGCGTTCGGCATCCAGTATCGCGTTTCCGCCGTCGGAAAATGGAAGTCGGCAGGCATCACGCCGACGATCGTGACGGGAATGCCGTCGAGCAGAATCCGCTTACCGATGACTCCAGGGGACGCACCAAAGCGCTCGCGCCACAGACCGTCGCTCAGCAGGAGCACGGTGTTCTTGCCGATCTCGCCTTCTTCATCCACGAAACCGCGTCCGAGTTGTGGAGAGACGCCGAGCATGGCAAGCATGTTGGTCGTGAGGCCCGCGCCCTCGAGCCGCACCGTCTCGTCGCCGAGATCGACCGGGTGCGTCTGCGGCACCCAGACACCGATCTGTGAGAAGCTGTGCAGGCGGTCGCGAAGGCCGAGGAACTCGCCGGCGGAGGCAGTGCCGATGCTCACCAGCCGATCGGGCTCGCGGTACGGCAGTGGGCGAAGCACGATCGCGTCGACGACGGAGAAGATGGCCGCGTTGGCGCCGATGCCTAACGCCAACGTGAGCGTCGCGGCAATAGCAAAGCCGGGCGCGCGCCGCAGGGCTCGCCACCCAAAGCGAAGGTCCTGGACGAGGTCCAGGACATATTCCCGCCGGCCCTCCGACTGCCGCCGGCGCTCGTCGTGCCTAACGAGCTCGTGCCGCACGAGCCCCACGTCGCCAAACCGGCGCTCCGCTTCGCGCCGGGCGTCGTCGAGCGTCATCCCGAGCGCGACGTTGCGCTCGACGCGCATCGCGATGTGAAAGGCGAGCTCGTCGTCGACGTCGGCCGCGACGTTCGGCCGAACGAATCGCAGATAGCGCCGCCAGCGCGGTGTGGGGCTCATGCGATGGCGGGCGATGCGCGGAGGACGCGCGTGACGGCTTGGGAGTAGCGGAGCCAGACGGCCGCTTCGTCGCGGAGATGCTTCCGCCCCGCGGCGGTGAGCGTGTAGAACTTGGCGCGGCGATTGTTCTCGGAGACTCCCCACTCGGCGGTGACCCATCGTCGATCCTCGAGACGGCGGAGAGCGGGGTAGAGCGAGCCCTCCTCGATGGAGAGGACGTCGTCGGTGGTGTCCTCGATCCAGCGGGCGATGGCGTAGCCATGCGCGGCGCCGGTGAGGAGTGCTTTGAGGATGAGAATACCGAGCGTGCCCTGGAGGAGCTCGCCGGATTCCTGTCGTGGCTGCACGAGTGGCACTCCCTGGTCGAGGCTAGGGGAGTACTCTGGAGCTGGTTTGCTTCCTTGTCAAGGCTATGGGGGCAGAGCGCTGTGGGCGGAGCGCAGAGAGTTGACGCTACGCGGAGAAGACCAGTTGCATGCGGGGATGTGCCCTCGACGCCGGTGTGGCCTCGTCGAACTCCGCGCACGCGAGCTGCAGACTCAGTCCTGCGTGCTGCCCATGTTCGGCCAACTCGTCAGGCACGTACAACTGCCAGTCGAAGACATCGGTGCTTCCGTCCTCGTAGGCGAGCGTCGCCCGCAAGCGCCCGTTGGCCATCGAGCGAAGCTCTCGCACTCGCGCGCCGTCGCGCTCGATCGTGCGCTCGCCGAGTCGGGCCGCGTGGAAGTCGCGGTGATAGACGTCGAGGAGCAGGCGGCCATGCGGGCGGAGAACGCGCGCCATCTCGGCAAGCACCGCCGCGTTGGCATCGACACCGAAGTGACCGAAGCTCTGCCACATGCAGAGCACCGCCTCCACCGTCCCTGACGCGAGCGGAATTCGTCGCATGTCGCCACGAATGAAGAATGCTCCGGGAGCGCGACGGCGTGCATCTCGAAGCGCCTCATCGTCGACGTCGAGACCCAGAATCGTGTAGCCACGCTCGACGAGCGGCGCCGCGTGCCGTCCCGGACCGCAACAAAGATCGAGCACCGATTTCGCCGAGCCGATCTGCCGCACCATGAACGCGACCTCCCGCGCGACAACCGACTCGTCGACGGTGCCGAGGAAGGTCGTGAACCACTGGCGAGAGTAAGTGTGCATGCCGTCGACATCCCTGTCATCGGGCCGAGCCCTGACGCATGGCGATGCGATCCAGTGCTTGCCTCGCTCTACTCGCCAGGATGATAGACACGCTCCGTGTGCGCCTTGACCTGCGACGGGTAGAAGTACACCTCGCGCAGATTACCCGTCGCATAGCGCTCCGCTTCATCATTGAAGTGCGGACTGTTCGGGTGTCCGCTCTCGCCACCGGCTGTAACCGCGATCGCGCGCACGCTGTCCCCGAACTCGACGACGGCGACGAAGCTGTTGCCGCTCGTACCGTACCACTTCTTCGTGCCGGGATACGGCCGCGCGCCGAACGACGCGAGTGAGCCCCACCGCGACGACGTGAAGCCCACCGGAGTGCTCGGCCCCGCATCGTTGAACGGCTGGACGATGTCGCCCGTCAGGCGCTGGAAGCGATTGATGTCGCCCCACGGCGTTTTCCATGAGCCGAAGTCGGCGGCGAGCTTGTCGGACGCGGCGGCGAGCGCGTCGAGCCGCTCGCGCGGCGTCGCCCGCTCGATGACGTAATCGTCCGCGGACATTCCCGCCTGGCGCGCCGCACGGCCGACGCGTCTCGTCAGGTCCTCGCCCCAGAAGACGGCGAGCGATGTCGGGACTGACGTCACCGACCAGCGGTAATCCCAGCCGCGCAGCTGCGCGATCTGATCGGCGAGCTTCGCCTTGAGCGGATCCGATGCCGCGAGCTGATCATACGCTGCAAGCAGCGGCGGAATCATCTTCGCGAACGCTGGGAGATAGCTGTCGTACGCGGCCGCGCGCAGCCGCTCGATGGTGAAGTCCTTCCGGTTGGCGAGCACGCGCAGCGCGTGATAGCCGCGCCACGATTCCTCGCTGCCGGTCTCCACGTACGCCGGATAGCTCGCGCGCTTCGGGCTCGACGGACCGGCGGCCGACCACGGCCAGTTGTTCGAGTTGTAGAGCCATCCGCTCGCCGGATTGAGCAGGTTCGGCGATTCGTCGACGGAGAGGAGACCGTGCCACTCGGTCGCCGTATCGCTCCCGTCGACCGGCTTCGTCCAGTCGAAGCGCGGATTGCGCCGCGGGATGAAGTTCCCGTGAAAGTAGGCGATGTTGCCGTCGGCGTCCGCGAAGATCGTATTGTTCGACGAGTTGGTGTGCAGCTCCATCGACTGTTTAAAGCTCTTGTAATCGCGGGCCTTCGTGCGGCTGTATGATTGCGTGAGGGCCTTGAGCGGCTCGTTCATGAGCCGAATGGCCACCCACTTCCCATTCTGCTCACGAATGATCGGGCCGTGGTGGGTCTTGTAGACGGTGAATTGCTTCGTCGTCATCCCGCTCGAGGTCCTGTACGGAACGGCGATCGTGCTCACTCGGACGGGGCGCCACTCGCTCCCATACTTGTAGACGTAGCCGTCGCCGCGCTTCTCCACCGTCTCGAGGTACTCGTCGATCGCGTCGACGCCGCTCGACGTGTGCATCCACCCGGCCCGCTCGTTGAAGCCCTGGTAGACGAAGAATTGCCCCCACGTCGACGCGCCGTACACGTTGAGCCCTTCGTCGCTCGTCACCTGCGCTTCCGAGCGGAAGAAGAACGACGTGTGTGGATTGATGAGCAGGAGCGCGTGATGACCGGTGGTGTTCGACGGTGCGATCGCAACCCCATTCGAGCCCGTCGGCTCGTTAGGCACGCCCATCTCGTTTGCGGCGTCGTCGATGTCCGCGCCTCGCGCTCCGCCTTCGTTGGAACCGCGGCCGCCGTAAAACGCCTCGAGCTGGCCGAGGTTCACGCGCTCGATGTCGCCACCGATACTCCCTTCGCTGAAGCTCAAGGCCATCCACGGCTCGAAGTGCGTGATCACGCGCGGCTTCACGTCGGGATGCGTCTGCAGGTAGTAGTTCAACCCGTCCGCCCACGCGGTCATCAGCGCCTGCAACCAGGCGGGGCTCGCCGCGTAGTCCGCGCGTAGCGTATCGGGATCGATGAAAAGCTTCATCCGCAGGTCGCGGTAGATCTCGCGCTCCCCCTCGGCTTCCGCGAGCCGTCCCATGGCATTGATGAAGTTCGTTTCGACGCGATTGAAGTCGTCTTCCGCCTGCGCATAGATCATCCCGAAGACGGCATCCGCGTCGGTCTTGCCGTGGATATGCGCGATGCCCCACGTGTCGCGCGTGATCGTCACGTCCCGCGCTTCGCGCTCGAGACGCGCGCGTTCAGGGTTCGGTGTCGGGCGGGGCGCCGCCGCGACAACAGTCGCCACGAGGAGGAGAGCGAGCTTCTTCATGTTGGACAGACTTGGGAGAGACGTGCTAATGTAACGAATCGACATTCTGCGCAGCCAATCATCATGTCGCACGCGCGAACGTTCCTCCCGGTGCTCGCACTCGCGGTCGTGGCGTGCGCGTCGTCCTCGACGACGACCACTGCCGTCACCCCGCCGCCACCGCCGCCGACCTGGACGCTCGTCTGGAGCGACGAATTCGATGGGCCGTCGGGAAGCTCCTTCGATTCAATGAAGTGGGTCGCAGAGGTTGGTGGCAACGGCTGGGGCAACCAGGAGCGCGAGTACTACACCACGCGTCCCGAGAACATCGCGCTCGACGGCAACGGGCATCTCGTGATCACGGCGCGCGCCGAGCCGGCGAACACGACCGACTCATGCTGGTACGGCAACTGTCGCTATACGTCGGCACGGATCAAGACCAAGGGCCTGTTCGCGCAGACGTACGGTCGCTTCGAGGCGCGCATCCGCATTCCCCGTGGCCAGGGGCTCTGGCCCGCCTTCTGGATGCTCGGTGACAACATCGACGCGGTCGGGTGGCCGAAGAGCGGCGAGATCGACATCATGGAGAACATCGGCCGCGAGCCGAACATCGTGCACGGCACGATGCATGGTCCCGGCTATTCTGGCGCAGGCGGCATCGGCGGACCCTACACGCTCGCGAGCGGAGCTTTCGCCGACGACTTCCATCGCTACGCCGTCGAGTGGATGCCGGGGCTCATCACCTGGTTCGTGGACGACACCAAGTATTTCCAGGTGACGACCGGGACGATCCCGAGCTCGGCCACGTGGGTCTTCGACCACCCCTTCTTCCTGCTGCTCAACGTCGCCGTCGGCGGGGGATGGCCTAACGATCCGGATGCGACGACGACCTTTCCGCAGCAGATGATTGTCGATTATGTACGCGTCTACAAAGCCAAGAGTTAGTTTCGCGGCAAAATTGGGCGTGGCCGCTGATACCACTGACACTGCCCTGAAACCACTGATTGGCTCCGTGTGGAGGGAGCGCTCCTCGCACCAACCGACATGTTCTTGTCATCCTGAGCGAAGCGAAGGATCTACTCGGTATGTAGTAGCTCCTTCGTCGATCCGCTCCTCAGGATGACACTGCCGAGGAGAGCGTCAGTGGTTTCAGGGGCCTTCGTTCCGACGCGCCAGACCGAAGAATTCGATGATCCGCTCCGCAACAGCCTCCGCGGAGAGCCGAGTGTTGTCGACGTGAAGGTAGTCGTCCCTCCCAGCGTGCTTTCCGCGGGAGTTGAGTTGATACTTATCGTCCAGCGCGAGCAACTGCTGGCGTGACGCCGCCAGGTCCCGCTTGAACGGCTTCGCGGCGAGACGAAACTCCGTCTCATTCCGCCGCAACCGTTCCTCCTGCGTCGACTCGAGCTCGACGTACAGGACCCGACCGCCCCGCGACCGGAAGATCTCGCTGTACTCCTCGACCACCGCGTCGTCGGCCGCGAGATCGAATGCCCAGACGAAGGTGAAGATCACCCCCGGTAGATCACTCGACGCGACTTCCTCGAGGAGACGCCGGCGAAATTCACCGACCAAGCGCCCGAATGGCGGCGAGCCAAAGGCAAAGAAGGGGAGAATCAGGTCGATCGTCTGGTGGTTGTGAAAGAGCTTGAGCCCCGTTCGGAGCGCGAGCGCGTGGCCGACCGTCATCTTGCCGACGGCCGGCGGTCCGATGATGAAGACGAGCGTCGGTCGGTGGTCGGTCATCCCGTGCCTAACAACTCCAGAATGTGGTGGTGTCCACGGCGCCGCGCCCAGGCTGCGGGTGTTGCCCAGTCCGGATCGTCAGGCATCCTCGGCTTGGCGCCGCGGGAAAGGAGAAATCTCACCATCTCGGCACGTCCGGCGCGAGCGGCCCATGCGAGCGGCGTCGACTCGAAGTCCCGATCGCGAAGCTGAATGTCAGCGCCGCGATCGAGCAGCCACGCCGCTGCCTCGACGGTCCCCTGCTTGGCGAGAATGTGAAGCGTCGCCATGCCGAGGCCGTTCGTATCATCCGGCTTCACTCCCCGGTCGAGAAGCAGTTGAGCGGTCTCGTAACGCGGCTCGTCGTACCGCAGCGAATGCATCAGCGGTGTGTACCAGCACGCCCACCGCCACGGGATCGTGGGGTCCGCTCCGTGTTCGATCAGAAGCCTGACGAGTGCGGGATGATCGTGATGGATCGCCTCATAAAGGCCGGCCTGTGCGATGCCAGGGTGCGCCGCGATCATCGCCAGCGCACCCTCGACATCTCCGCGACCGCAGATCTCGAACATCTCGTTCTCGAGCTCGCGCCATGCGCTCGTGCTCTGTGCGTTGCGCGGCGGCGCGGGGGTGCGCGGGTGCGCCACGGCCTCCTCGAGAATCGCCACGATCTCTTCCTGCTCGCGATCGCGTGCGCGGGCGAGTGGCGTATCGTCGGCGAGGCGGCCCGACCACCCTTCCGCCAGCGGATCCGCGCCCGCTTCGACGAGCAGCCTCGCCATCTTCACGTGGCCTCCCCGCACCGCGTAATGCAGCGGCTGCATGTACGCGTACTCGGCGCGCGCGAGCGTCGGGTCGGCGCGGAGGAGCTCGCGCACGGCGTCCTCTCGTCCCTCGTACACCGCGACGAGAAACGGCCACGTATCACGACCCCAGATCGCTTCGTCGAAGTCGCCGGGACGCTCGATCGCCTGAAGATGGTGTTTGAGACGCGCCCAGCTCGCGAAGCCGTGTTCACGCGCGACGACGAGCTGTGCGTCGGCCAGGGTGGCGTCGCTCGCGTTTCGCGAGCGGTGAGTGCGGAGCCGCTCGAGAGCGGCGGCGTCGGCGGCGCGAATTGCGCGCAGCAGCTCTTTCGAGCGCTTCCTGAGCTGCTCGAGCGACGGACGCGCCGGGAGCGACGGGTGGTGGGTCTCGGACATACGATCTCCTTTCGCTGGCGCCCGCGTCCGCCCGACGGGCTGAAAGAAGATCGCGCGTTGTCTGCCTAACGAATCAGGTGGGCTCGGCCCTGTCCGCGGACGGGATGCGTCCTGCACGCACCGTCACGGTAACCAGAGTGAGTGCTCCGGGTCAACCGACCCCCGGGCTCACTCGATGACGGTGAGCCAGTTCCACTCGTTCGTGACGTACGCCTGATCGCCGCTCGGGCTGAAGGCGATGCGACGCGGCGTCCCCTTCACGGGAACGTGGCCGACGACCTTCCGCGTCGCCAGCTCTATGATCGCGACGTCTCCGTCCGACGGCGATGACACGTAGAGCTGTTCGCCGTCCGGTGTCACCGCGAGTCCGAATGCTGGCCCGACAGGAATGACGTCGCGCTGCGCGAGCGTGCGCGCGTCGAGGACGACGACATTGCCCTTCTCGCACGCGACATACAGCTCGCGGTCGTCGGTGGAGAGCACGATGTCCTGCGCGGCGCAGTCCAGCGTGGTCTGTCGCAGTGAACGGAGCGTTCCCCGGTCCAGACGCCAGACGTCGCCCGCGGTCGAGCTCACGAAGAGCCTCGAGCCGGCGTGATCGATCGTGATGCCCTGGAGCGAGCCGCCAAGCGACTTCGAGGTCGCGACGGCCCGTGTTGCCGTGTTGAACACAAACAGCCGGCCGTCGGTCGACGTCACGTAGAGGCGGCGCTCGTTAGGCGAGAGCGCCAGCCGGTACGCGCTCTTCGTGGGCAGCCGCACGAAATCCGAGATCGTGTCGCCGGCGAGCCGCACGACCGTGATCGATCCGTCCTGGAATCCGCTGACGTACGCGACCTCGCCGTCGCGCGTCGCGACGACGTCGCCCGGATCCTCACCGACTTCGAACGACCTGGGGGCGTTGTCGGGGTCCAGCTTCTTCATCACGTTGACGTCCTGCTGGGTCACGAGGATCGCGCCCTTGCTGGTCACGTGGATGCCGAAGGGCCGCCCGAGGTAGCCGTGGACGCGTCGATCGCGCGAGCCGGAGGGATGGGTACGACGGAGCGGCTCCGGCCCGTCGCGCCACGTCATTGCGGCGCTGGTCGTGGCGAGAGCGAGCACGATCGCGGTGGTGATCGAACGTCGGATTCGCATGCTCATACGACGATCGAGTCGAGTGGTATGTACCGCGCCTGACGAGTCCGCCGCAGCCCCCGGACCGGATGTCCGCACGACAACTTCGCGGTGTCAACCTTTTTCGCGCTCCCGTGGTCCAATCCGCAATGAGCATCGCGGGCGTCCCCTTGCGCCGTGGTGTTCTACAATGTAGAAATAGCCCCTCACCTCTCGATCGGGGATGAATCTGCTTCACGAGACCGACGGGCCTTCGCTGCCCCGTCTGCCCGCGGCTTTGCTGCGCGCCCTCCTCCCGTATGCCGAACGCGACGAAGTCCTCGCCGACATCCGCGCCGAGTACGGGGAGATCTGTGAGCGCTCGGGACGCGGCACGGCAACGCGATGGCTCTGGCGACAGGCGCTGCGCTCGGCGCCGATGCTCCTCAAATGGAACTGGTGGCGCGGCTGGTCCGGCTTCGAGCCGCGCGCAAACGCTTATCGCCCTGGAGGGCTCCAGATGAGAACGTGGTTCACTGACGCGCACTACGCCATTCGCCGTCTGCGCGCGCGACCCGTCTACGCCCTGATCGCCGTGCTGACGCTCTCCCTCGGCATCGGTGGCACCGCGGCGATCTTCGGCATCGCGCGGCCAGTCATCTTCGACCCGCTGCCCTATGCGAATGCGGATCGCGTCGGGACCTTCTGGATGGGTGGGTGGTGGACCGAAGAGGAATTTCTCTATCTGCGCGGGAAGATCCCGGGCTTCCAGATGGTTGGCGCGCAGCGGCCCGGCGACGTCACCATGCGCACCGGCGACGCGCCCGCTCGGCTTCTTCCTGGGCTGACGATCACGGGAGAGCTCTTCGACGTTCTCGGCGCAAAGCCCTTTCTCGGACGCGCGCCCCGCGTCGGCGACGACGTGCAGGGCGCGGAGCCGGTGGCGGTGCTCAGCTATGGTCTCTGGCAGGAGCTCGGCGGCAAGCCGTCCATCATCGGTACACGCATCACGCTCGACGACGTACCCCGCACCGTCATCGGCGTCATGCCGAAGGGGTTCTGGTATCCGAATCCGTCGGTGCGCATCTGGCTGCCGAAGGCGCTGGATCCGCAGGGAAGAAACGGGAGCTACACGTTGCTCGGGCTCACCGCGCCCGGTGTCGACGTCCACAATCTCGATCCCTACATCAAGCGCCTGACGGCGATCATCGGCCAGCGCTTTCAGTATGCCGAAAGGGCTGACAAGACGAAGGACGCGAAGATCATCCCGATGCGCGACGAGTTGCTCGGCTCGATCCGTCCCGCCGTCGTCGCGACCTTTGTCGCGATGGGACTGATCCTCCTCATCGCCTGCACCAATGTCGCCGCGCTGATGCTCGGTCAGGTGGAGGGACGCGCGTCGGAGCTGGCGGTGCGCTCCGCGTTAGGCGCGACGCGTGTGCGGATTGCGCAGCAGCTCATGATCGAGGCGCTGCTCATCGGGATCGCGAGCGCCATCGTCGGTGGTGTTTTCGCCGCGCTCGGCTTCGGCGTGCTCGCGCGCGCGATGCCGATCGGTGCCTGGTCGGACACTGCCGGCTTCGACTGGACGATGTTCGCGGCGGCGCTCGTCATCGCCATCCTTGCGGTGTTGCTCATCGCGCTCGTTCCAGCGTTCTCCTTGTGGCGCGGTGACCTGCGCGCCGCGCTGATCGGAGCGCGGACGAGTGGCATTCAGGGCCGCGGCGGTCGGCTCGAGCGGGGACTCGTCGTCGCCGAGGTGGCGCTGGCGATGTTGATCGCCTCCGGCGCGGCGCTCCTCGTGCGCAGCGTCGCCAAGATGTACGCGCTCGACCCAGGGATCGACACGAAGGGGATCGCGGTCGTCGACGTCCTCGGCAGCCTCAGCCTGAAGATGCCGGAGCGTGCCCAGGCTGTTGAGCAGATGCGCGCGGCGCTGGCGGCGATGCCAGGCGTGCAGTCCGCCGCCATGGCGATGAAGATTCCGTTGCGCGGCGGCGGCGACAGCTTCGGCATCTCGATCGAGGGAAAGCCGGAGGCCGAGCGCACCTTCACGTACTTCCGGATGGTCTCAGAAGACTACTTCAAGACGTTAGGCATCAAGCTCAGAGCGGGACGCACCTTCGATGCATCCGATCACGAGCTGCCCGACAGCAATCCGGAGATGTCGATCGTCATCAACGAAGCGCTGGCGAAGAAGTACTTCCCGAATGAAAACCCGATCGGTCGCATCATGGGCGGCGGCTTCGGCGTGCGCCAACGGATCATAGGGATCGTCAACAACGTCGCCGAAGCTGGCCTCACCGACGAACGTGAGCCGGTGCGCTATTACCTGATCGGCCGGCAGGCGCCGATCTTCGGCAGGAACGCGGTTACGTTCGTGTTGCGAGCGAAGCGTGCCGCTGATGCGCCCGCTCTCCTCGACGCGGCGCGCCGCACGCTGCAGAAGCTCGCGCCAAGCTACGCCATTCAGGAGACGACGACGATGGACCGCGTCTTCGACGTCGCGGTCGGGCCGGCGCGCCAGATCATGACGTTACTGACGCTGTTGTCAGCCCTCGCGCTCGTGCTGGGCGCGGTCGGGATCTACGGCGTGATCGCGCACTTCGCGGCGCGGCGAAAGCGCGACTGGGCCATTCGCGTGGCGCTCGGTCTCCGCGGCTCGCTGGTCGTTAGGCAGATCGTCGGCCAGGGGGCGGCGCTGGTGATCATCGGCGTCGCGATCGGGGCGGTCGGTACGGTTCTGGTCGCGCGATTGCTCGTCTCGTTCCTCTTTGGCGTGAGCAGGCTGGATCCAATCGCGTTCCTCGCGGCGAGCTTCGCGCTGCTCGTCATCGGCTGCGCGGCGGCGTTCGTGCCCGCTTGGCGGGCGGGCAGTGTGGATCCGGCACTCGTGTTGAGAGATTCCTGACCCATGAGTGACTCGGATTTCGTCCCACTCGGCGTACTCGAGGAGCAGATCCTCGTCGCGGTGCTTCGTACCCGCGACGAGGCGTACGGAATGCAGGTGCGCCGCGAGATCGAGCGCGTCACCGATCGCGATCTCGCGATCGGCGCCGTGTACGCGACGCTCGATCGCCTGGAGGCAAAGGGGTTGCTCAGCTCCCGGCGCGCGCCGAGCGATGGACCGTCGCGGCGGATCTTCGCCGTGAGCGTCAAGGGAGCGCGCGCGCTCGCCGAGACGCGGGCGATGCGCGAGCGGCTCTGGCGCGGTGTCGACGTTCAGCGTTTGCTCTTGCTCGCGGGGACGTGAGAGGCTCGTTCGACTTCAGCTAGGACGAGCTCGTAGTAGATCAAGGGATCGTTGCGGTAGACGACGCGTCCCACCTCGCGAAAGCCGCACTTGGCGTAGAACGGACCTGCGCCGGCGTCCGCGTCGTAGGCGTCAAGTCGAATGGCCTGGCCCGGCCACAGACGCACGCGCTCGACGGCGTGCTCGATGAGCCGTCGTCCAACACCCTGGCGCTGCACTTCCGGATGCACGGCCATGTTCGTGAGGTAGATCGGACGCCGGCATTCGGTGAAGTAGCTCTTGTCGATCGCCCATGGCTTCTTCGTCGCGAGTCGGAAGGTGCCGAGGATCTTGTTGCCGCGCCGCGCGACCCAGACCTCGGCGTAGCGGAGATCCAGTATGACGCCACGCTCGCTGGCCTCGTGAGACCAGTGGCCCTGTCCGTAGCGCTCCGTGAGATCGCGCGCCGCCGCGGAACGGAGCGCGGCGAGCGCAGGGGCATCGCTGGGACCGGCGAGCGTAAGTCTGATTGTCATCCCGAGGAGCGCAGCGACGAGGGATCTGCTTTTCGTGATTCAGTGGCGAATGAGGGCTGCGTACATCGTACCACCGAACGCCGACTCGCGTCGACCAATGAGCTCTGGCAGGGTGAGCCCGGCATGCTGTGCAACACCGGCGAGACGATCGAACGAGACAGGGTAGGGCACCCAGCGGCTGCGCGGCCGATCGTCGTACTCGACGACGAGAAGTACGCCGCGCTCGTCGAGCTTTCCCGCGAGCGCCGTGAGCAGCGGCGCCTGGGCCTCGTCGGGGACGTAATGCAGCGAGTTAGCCAACAGGATACCGTCAGCATCTCGTAACGTCAGCGGAGTCGTCGCGAAATCGGCACGAACAACCTCGATGAGTGCCCGCTCATCGCGCCCCCGTCGCCTCGCCATTCTTTCCAACGCTTCGACGGCGGTTGCGTCGCGCTCCACGGCGTACACGCGACCTGCTGGACCGAGCAGCGTGGCAAGCGCCATCGTGAAGGTACCGCGGCCGGCGCCGAGGTCGACCCACACCCGGCCGGAGACGCCACGGGCGATGAGACGAGCCGCGTCACGAGCATCCATTCACGCCGACCGCGCGTCGATGGCCGTGCGTCGCTCCTCGAGCGCTGCCAGAAATCGGGGCGCGTCGTCGAGCCGGAATGCGATGCGGCGTGCGTCGCGGTGGACGCCAGCCGTAAGGCGCACGCGCCGGGGCTTGCTCAGCGCGAGCAAGACGTTAGGCGCGCCAGGCTTCGTGAGATTGAGGTAGTCGCGCCCCTGATTCGTTCCGGGTGCGGGGAGGTCGCGAAAGGTCGGGGTTGTGGCGCGCTCGATGATGGCGAGTGGAAGGGCAATGGAAAAGCGCCGTCCGATGGTCAGGTCGAGCGTATCGTCGTTCAGTCGCACTGCTCCAGACCCCAGTGCCACATAGTCGCGTACGAGCCAGAACACGGCGACCACGCCAGTGAGTGTGAGCACCCAGGCCAGCACGGGCAGTCGTGACACGACGGCGAAGTGCACGGCAGCCGACTCGATCACGATCACGGCAACGAGCGCCGAGGTGATCGCCCCCGAACGCGCGGATCGGTATGAGAATTCTAATGATTCCACGACTGGTCTCGAGATCCTTCTCCGGGCGAGAGGAGTGGGCGCGGGACGGGGCGGACGAACGAGAACGTAACCGCCGCGAGGACGCTCCCCAAACCCGCCGAAGACCCGTGACGGCAATGGTGAGCGGGATGTCCACCGGCAGGAAGCCCGCCACCACGATCACCCATGCCAGCGCCCACGTCACCGCCGTCCCAACGACACCACGGATTCTCCGCAGGAGAGTCACACGCCACCTCCTCTCTGAGCCGATGTGAGAGTCATCGGGCAAGGTAGGAGGCGTGCGTTAACGGACGGTTACGAAAGCGTGAGCCGTCTCCGATGGACTGATTAGTGTTCGAGAACTTCTGGTCTCAGGATACTCGCTTCAGCGCGGCGAAGTGCAGATCCTTCGTCGCTACGCTTGCGCTTCGCTTCTCAGGATGACATTGGTGTTCCCGCGCCCCGCGCCCCGCGCCCCGCGCCCCGCGCCCCGCGCCCGTACGCGTCGGCAATGTCATTGAGACCTGGGGAGCGTCAGCGTGAAGCGTGAGCCGTTGCCAATCTCGCTCGTGACCGTGAGGTCGCCATGCATCATGCGCGCGAGGTCTCGGCTGATCGCCAGCCCCAGGCCGACACCGTCGTGCTCTCGGGTAAACCCCGTCTTTACCTGCACGAACGGCTCGAAGATGGAGCTGAGCTTCTCCGCCGGAATTCCCTCACCGGTGTCTTTGACCTGGAAACGAACGGTGTCGCCATCCGGCTCACACTCGATCGTAATCGCGCCGCCCGCCTTCGTGAACTTCACCGCGTTCGATACGAGATTGATCAGAATCTGATGCGTCTTCTCGCGGTCGGCGAAGACAGCGAGGGCGGGATCACAGCGCCCATGGCGATACGTGATGTGCTTCGATGCGACCTGCGGCTCGGTAAGCGCGTCGAGCACGGCGAGAATCTCGTTCACCGGCACCGACGTGAACTCGAGCTCGACGTGTCCTGTCTCGAGCTTGGCGAAATTCATCAGGTCGTTGATGAGACCGAGGAGATGCCGCTGGCTCCGACGAATCTTGAGAAGATCCTCACGCTGCTCCCTCGTCACCGGACCGCGGAGGCCCATCTCGAGGAGCTCGGTGTAGCCCGCGATCGAGTTGAGCGGCGTGCGCAGCTCGTGACTCATCACCGCGAGAAAATCCGTCTTCGCCTTGTTCGCCGCCTCCGCCCGCGTTCGCGCCAGCTGCGCATCGAGCAGCTCGCGCGCCGTCTCGTCCGCCTGCTTGCGCTCCGTGATGTCGATGCCGAAGGCGATCACGGCCTCGAGCTCACCGTCGTGCGCATAACGATTCGCCGTCGTCCACAGGATCCAGCGCCATTCGCGGCCCTTGGTACGCAGTGGCAGCTCGAAGCCGGTGACGTCCTCGCGCATGACCGCGCGTGCCAGCTTCCGCGCCTGGCCGACGTGCTCGATGGGAACCAGTCGCTCCCACCACGGATGACCGATCAGCTCGTCCGGCTCGTATCCGAGGAGCGTGCGAATCGCGTCGTTGACGAAGAGCGTCGTGCCGTCGGGCGTGATCTCGCACACGAGGGCCGGGCATCGGCCAATGAGATCCCGGTAGCGCGCCTCGGAGTCGGCGAGCGCTTTCTGCGCCCGGCTGAGAAGAATCGGCGCCGCCGAGGCCGGATCGACGACCGCGTCGACTTCGCCCGCGCCTAACGCCTGGAGCGCTTCGTCCGTCTCGCTGAGCCGCTGGATCAGCTCCTCGATGTGCCGGCGGCGATCGGATCCGGAAAGTCGCGTGCTCATGCGTCCGACGCGCCGGCTGGCGTGAGATCGTCGAGCCCGAGCGCCTCGAGGACGCGAGCGCTGTCGCTCAGGCTGCCGACGATGGTGCGCAAGGGCGCTGGTGCGAGACGGAGCAGCGTCGGCGTCACGAGCACGCCTTCCTGCAGTGCGCGCATCGGTTGCCGCAGGCAGTCCACGATCTCGAGCGTGTACGTCGCGGGATCACAACGCCCGAGCAGCCGCCGCAGGTTGATGCGGGCAGCGGCGGAATTGGGACCATCTCCAGCGACATACAGGCGCAGCACCATGTGCTCCATCCTGCTATCGTCCCGAGCTCGCGGGCCGACCGTCGCCGGCTGGCTCGGTGTCCGGATCGGCATGGCGCAGCCGCAGGAGCGCGGCGTGATCACTTCCACGCCGCCGCAGCTCGTCCTGTTCCTGATCGACGATCAACTCCGACTCGACGCGCTGCGCCGCGAGCTCGGCCTCGAGCGCCGCGATCTGCGCCCGGAGTCGGGCCTCTTCCTTCTCCGAGGTCTTTCGCCGTCGCGCCCGTTCCGCGCGGCGGTTCGCGGCGGCTTCACGAAGCTCCATCTCGCGTTCCCACCGCGCGGTGCCGACGAGCACTTCGCCGCCGGAGGTGAACACGTCCGCGAGCGTCACGCCATCACTCGACAGCAGCAGCTCGCGCACCTGATTCGAGTGCTTCATCCCGCGCGACTTCACGATCGTGAGCGTGCGATTCCGCTCGCCGCCGTGAATGAGATACGCGAGGTGAATCCAGGTGTCGGCGATCGTCGAGATCTGCGTCGTCGTGCTCTCCGTCATCCCCTCGTCGGCGACGAGGCTCGTGCACACGGTCGTGATGCCGAGCGCGCGCGCATAGTCGAGCAACCGCAGCGAAGCATGGACGGCGGCCACGTGACCGCCCGTCTTGCCTAACGCCGAGAGCGGATCGACGATCATGTTTCTTGGCTTGAACGCCGCGATACGCTGGCGGAGTGCGATGAGATGGTCTTCCGAGCTCCGCGACTCGGTGCGGGTCGAGTACATCTCGAGCAGTCCCGCCGCGCGATGCGGCTCGAGATCGATCCCGACCGAGCGCAGATTGCGAACGATCTGGTTCCCCGCCTCGTCGAAGGAGACGTAGAGCACGCGCTCCCCGCGACGACAGGCCGCGTTGGCGAACGCGCCGGCGAGCGTCGTCTTCGCCACGCCGGGTGCACCCGAGATCAACACGCCCGACCCGCGGTAGTAGCCGCCGTCGAGCATCGTATCGAGCCGGGGAACGCCCGTCGAAACGCGCTCCGTGGAGACGTCGTACTCGAGGTCCGCGTTGCCGAACGTCGCCACCTCGATGCCGGTCGACGCGATCACCAGCGGGAACTCGCTTTCCGCGAACGAGGAGCCGCGGTACTTGGTGACGCGCAGACCACGCAGCGAGACGCGGTCCAGCATCCGGTGATTGAGGCTCACGACTGCATCGACCATGAACTGCATGAACGCGAACCGCTCGGTGGAAATCCGGTCGTCAGCGCTCGCCTTCGCGGTGATCATTGCCGTGAGTCCGGAGGCGAGGAGCCATTCCTGGAGTCGGTAGATCTCCCGGCGCTCCTTGGCGGGATCGTCGAGCATCGTCAGCAGGACGTCGATGCCGTCGAAGACGATGCGCTGCGCGCCCATCTCTTTCGCCTTGGCACTCAGCCCGGCGAGGATGCCGGAGATGTCGAAGTCGCCAGCCTGGACCGTCGATGGGGTCAGGCGCGCGTCGAGGAAGAAGAGCCGACGCGTCTCGAGCTCGGGCAGGTCCCAGCCGAACGTCGCGGCATTGGAGACGATCTGCCGGCTGTTTTCCTCGAACGCCACGAAGATCCCCGGCTCGCCCAGCGCGGAGGCCGCGTGGACGAGGGACTGCAGCGCGAGCACGGTCTTGCCCGCTCCCGGTCCGCCGACGACGAGCGTCGTGCGCCCAGTGGGCAGTCCGCCCCCGGTGATGTCATCCAGCCCTTCGATGCCACTTGGTGCCTTGCGTATCGGCGCGTCGCTGTCGGCGCGTGGAGGCGCTATCCTATCGGCCGCCTCGGACGACGAGGAGGTCATGCTGTTTCGTGGTGCGAATGCGTTGAGTTAAAGTGTTTGTCGAACTGGTGATGTCTTCACAGCCCGACGGCAGTATGGTAAGCACACAGCGTGCCCGTCCCGAGCACGGATTGTCTCCCATTTTTCGGGCCAGGTCTGCATTCATGGCTCCGCCCTGCACTCACCCGATGGCGCACTCTCTCATGCTACGTCTTCATTCGTTCTGCCTCACCGCCGTGCTGCTCGGCGCCGCCGCGGGTGCCCTCGCCCAACCGCCTGGCCGGCGGCCGACCAGTACCATCCAGCAGGGCGAGGCGTGTCCTGCCGGCACGACCGAAATCCGGCCGCGCAGCTGCATGGCGCCCGACCTGCCGCCGCCGAGTATCGTCGACTACCGGCCGCGATCGACGCTCGTCACGCCGGTGCACATGGTACCTCGGGCGAAATACCCGGCCATCGACTTCCATGGCCACCCCGAAGGCCTACTCGAATCCGAGGAGGGGCTCTCGCGATTGGGCGCCGCGATGGACAGCCTCAACGTCCGGATCATGCTCGCCGCGGACAACGTGCGTGGTGACCAGCTGCGTCGCATCGTGACCGCCGTGCGCGCGTCGCCCAAGATGCGTGACCGCGTACGCGTCCTCGCGGGCGTCGACCTCCGGAACGTGGGCCCGGGATGGGCAGAGCGAGCCATCGCCGATCTCGAGTCGAGCATCGCGGCGGGCGCGGTTGGCGTTGGAGAGATCCCGAAGAGCTTCGGCCTCTCGATTCGAAAGGCAGACGGCTCGCGGCTCCGCCTCGACGATCCCGATCTCGATCCGCTCTGGGACGCGTGCGCGCGACTCAGGATTCCGGTCTTCATCCATACCGCCGATCCCGAGCAGTTCTTCGAGCCGATCGATTACTCCAACGAGCGCTGGCTCGAGCTCGCGCTCTTTCCGGGGCGTCGCTATCCGCAGGACCGCTTTCCGACCTTTCAGGAGCTGATGACGGAGCGGGACAATCTCTTCCGCAGGCACCCGAAGACGACCTTCGTCGCCGCGCACATGGGGTGGCAGGCGAACGACCTCGGCCGGCTCGGCAAGCTGCTCGACGAGATGCCTAACGTGTACACGGAAGTCGGAGCGGTGCTCTACGACATCGGCCGCCAGCCGCGCGGCGCGCACGATTTCTTCGTGAAGTACCAGGACCGCATCCTGTTCGGGAAGGATTCTTTCCAGCCGGAGGAGTACCCGTACTACTGGCGCGTCTTCGAGACGCGCGACGAGTACTTCGACTACTACCGCGGCTATCACGCCTTCTGGAAGCTGTACGGCATCGATCTCCCGGACAGCGTGTTGAAGAAGGTCTATTACCAGAACGCGTTGAAGATCACTCCAGGGATACCCAGGAGCGGGCCGTAGCGATCTGTCATGCTGAGCGAAGGCCACTGACGACACTGACAACTGCCCTGAAACGACTGAAAAAAAACGATGTAGATCGAGTCAAGCTTGCGCGTCTTTGCGCGTCAAAGACATTGGCAGGTTTGTGGAGAGCTCCCTAGCTGACACGAGTGTCGTCAGTGGCCTTCGCGGCCGCGCGCTGGCAAGATCCGTCTGGCCTGGGACACGGACAGAACATTCGCTGCACTCAGGATGACAAGCACTATGGAGTGGTAGCTGCCGTTACGGTTCTGCCGACGCGCGATAAGAACTCACGAATGACCCGGATGTCGTGGCGCGCGCCGATCTGCTCGGCGACGTTGAGCGCATGCTCATGACAGCGGATCGCGTCTTCCCGATCGCCCAGTCGCTCACTGACGCTGCCGATGAGTCGTAGGCACTCGATCTCGCGCCAGCGATTGCCGCTCGCTCTGAAGTAGCCGAGGGCCGTGCTCGCCTCCTGAATCGCGCCGCGATGGTCGCCGTCCGCATCGAGTGCCGCCGCGTAGTTGAGTGCGACGAGCGCCGTGAGCTCGGCATCCTCGATCGCGCGGGCCGCTTCCCGCGCCTGCGTCAGCAACTGCTTCGCGAGCTCCGCGTTGCCCCGCTCGAGCGTGATCCGACCGTGGTTGTTGAGCGCGATCGCTTCGCCGAGCGCATAACCCGCGCGTTGAAACCAGCCGAGCGATTCCGAGAGCGCGCGCTCCGCGGCACCGAGCTGGCCCTGCTGCCAGAGGATCGATCCGATGTTCTGGAGCGCGATGCCGCGGACCCGTGTATCCGTGCTCGTGTCCACGAGCCGCCGGAAGATCGCGAGCGCTTCGGGGAACTCGCCGCGGCAGATCATCACGTTGCCTTCGGCGATCGTCGCCTCGACCAGCGGCGCCTCGAGGTTGGCAGCGACAGCAATTTCCTGAGCTCGCCGCGCCGTGGCGAGCGCGGCATCCCAGTCGGAGCGGCAGCGGTGTACGCGCGACTGGTGACTGAGTGCCTCGACGATGACTGACGGATCAGCTGTTTCCTCGGCAGCGCGCACGTAATTCTCCAGCGCCCGGTCGAGCACACCGTGGCCTTCGTATCTCCGCCCTTCTTCTAGCAATTCCGCGCTATCCGGCATGTGGATTGCCCCTCTCAACTCGCTTTCCCGCATGCAAACGATCCGGCGAAGGCGGCTCGACACGAACGCAAAAGACGGGCGAGGAGAGGACGTATGAAGACGGAATCGAGAGGGCGACGGAGTGTCGGAAGCGTGCTTGCGGTCGCGCTTCTCGTCCTGGGCGCCGCCTGCAGCGACAGCCCGACGGCGCCGCGTTCGCCATCACCCGCCGATAGCTCGTCGAAGCTGCTCGGCCTGCCGATCTTCGGCGGCGGCTCAACGCCGAGGCTGTTGTCATGTCCGAGCGATGCGACGCAACAGACGACGGCGCTCATCGGATCGTTAGGCGGAACGGTCTCGCTCCTCGGAACGTCGGTGAAGATTCCGAGCGGCGCGCTCCTCGGCGACACGCAAGTGGAGCTCACGATCCCGGCCGGTCAGTACATGGAGGTCGATCTCAGCGTCAACAACGGGCAGCACATCAGCTTCCTCCAGCCCGTGGTCGTGACGATCGATTACTCCCGCTGCAATCGATGGAGTACGCTCTTCAAGCTGCTCAGCGTCTGGAACATCGATCAGGACACGAAGGCGCTGCTCGAGAACATGGGTGGGATCGACAACAAGCTCACGCAGTCGATCACGTTCATCACGCCACACTTTTCGGGGTTCGCGATCGCATACTGAGCAAGTCGCAGTAAACGAACCGGCCGCCATCGCCGCGCGCGACGACCTGGCCAACGCTGTACTCGACGGGCTCGTGGAATCCGGGCCCATCGGCGACGAAAGTGTGGAACTCGCCGCGCTCGCCACACGGGTCGACGCCGGGCGGCAAGTCGGAGAGTAGCGCGCGATCGAAGAACCGGCCCGCGAACCCCGCTGGAAGCTGGGTCGTGTCCACACACACGATTCGCGCCTGCACGCCTAACGATACGCAGCGCTCGGCGAGCGCTGGCGTCGGGATGCCCCAGAGGGGAAAGCGAACGGCGAGGCCGGTGTCGGCGAGCAAACGCTCGCGATAGGCGCGCACATCGGCGAGAAAGAGATCGCCGAAGGCGACCGCGTCGAACGGACCGTGGAGACGCTTTGCCTCGGATAGCGCCGCCAGGAACGCGGCCTCGTAATCGGCGTTCGAGCACTCGGGCTCGAGCGCGACTGTCGTGAGGGGCAGTCGTAGCGACTCGGCTTGCGCCTCGAGCAGCTGCCGGCGTACGCCGTGAATGCTCACGCGATCGTAGCCGCGTGTCACACTCGTGAGCAGTCCGAGGACCTGGATCGACGGATCGTTCAGTAACTCCCCGAGGGCGAGAGCGCTGTCTTTGCCGCCGCTCCAGCTGAGTAGTACCCGTTCGCGTTCCGCCATGGCCAGAGCATCGTCGGTCGGCGCTCCCATGCGCAAGGCCAACGGCATGGCGTTCCCCTTGCAACCTCAGCGTTCGACGAAATGACGGAGAATCCGGTGGCGAATCCGAACGATTGGCGCGAGACGCGCACCCCCGAGGAGGCCGCGGCCGAGACGGAAGAGCCGGCGTCGGCGGCGCGTGTCCGCGCGGAAGATGACGCCGAGACGCGTGCTCGCCAGGCGGAGGCAGAAGCAGGGCTGCGCGAGGCCGATCGCGCGCTGGAGGACGGCGAGGCTCGGCTGCGACGAACGCGGGACGAGCTGCGCAATCGCGAGGAGGAACTGGCGCGGACGAGCGATCTGACCCGCGAGGTGGCGCGGAACGCGGAAAACCTCCTCCAGCAGACCGAGCAAATCGCGGACGAGGCGCGCCGCACGCGTCCGGGCGACCGCAAGAGCTCCGATTGACGACGATCCCACGGTGCTCGGGGCGAGTCTCCAGGTGACGGTCGGCGGACCGCAGTGGTTAGGCAGACATGCCGATGAAAACAGTGAGTGGTTTTCTCGCGGCCGCCCTCCTCGCCTGCAGCTCGCTGACCGGCACTGAACCGCGTCAGCTCCGCGTCGTCGCTGCGGCGAATACGGTGACGATGGAGAATCCCAACGACTGGCCAGTATTTTACCTCGTCGCCAATCCAAACTTTCTTGCGCTCGCGGATTTCGCGCTGTGCGAGGACCCATCAGCCAATTGTCCGCGCGTCCCGGCACGCGGCACGGTGCATGTCGCCTATACCGACATCGCCGGCTATCAGGCCGGCGAGATCGAGGCGATGCTTTGGCAGTGGCGTCTCGAGCGGCAGCTTGACGGTACGTACAAAGCGAAGGACTTCTCGACGACGAGCGTCGGGCTGCACTGACGTCGTCGCCGGCCTAACGACGCGGCAGCACGTGAGTCGCGCTCAGGGCGCGCGTCTGGGTGTCAGCCGGCCGTCGTTCGCGATGAGCGCAGCCACGTCGCCATCGGCGACGCGGGCGCGCCGCTGGGATTCGCGCGCAAAGGCAACCGCCGAACCGCGGAGGGCGGTGGCACGCTCGGTCTGACCCGCGGCATCGGCGAGCGTCGCCTCGATGGCGAACGTCTCCGCGTACGCGGCGATGCGTTCGGGGTCGCCGAGGGCATCGGCTGCCGCGCCGGGTGCGAGAAGCCGCAGCAGATCCCCATGGCCGGCCGCGAGCTCTCGACGCGCACGCTGCACGAGCTCGAGACGCAGCTGCTGCTCCTCGGGTGTCGGCGGCTCGCCGGAGTACGTCTTGATGAACGCCTGCAGCCGCGAACGGACAGTGCCCGACGCGGACCGCTCGAAAACGGACATCGGCAATCCCTCCCTTCTTCGTAGCATAACGCCGGCGACAATCGGCCACCAATCCCGAGAAACGAGACTGAGAGCTCAGATTTCAGATGTGAGCACGGCTCAGATCTTGAGTCGCAGTCTCCGTTCGCGTGCGGCTGAAATCTTTCAGCGCCGAAAAAGCGAACGGGCCCGGCGATATCGCCGGACCCGTTCAACACGTGCTGAGCGTCGATGATTACATGCTCACGAAACCAAAGTCGACGCCAGTGTACTGCGTCAAGCCGCTGACCGCGGGCGCCTCGAGCGAGAAACCAACCGTCCCGTTCGAGCAGGTCGGAAGACCGAAGCCCGTTCCCGGCGCGGTCTGCGCCCAGCCCATTGGGGGCATAGCGCACACCGTGTACTGGCCCGGCGCGAGATTGCTGATCGTGTACGCGCCATTGCCATCCGTGACGGCCGACGCGTTCGACGGACCGCTGACCTGCACCGTCCAGCCGGCGAGACCAACTTCGTCGGTGCCGAGGGCACCATCATGGTCCACGTCGAAGAAGAGCGTGCCCATGATGTCCGTGTGGCCCGCGGTATCTGCCGCAGGCGGCGGCGGCGGGGGCGGCGGAGTCTGACTGCTACCGCCAACGTCGCAGTCCTTGTTTCCCTTGGTGCGCGGATCGGCGCGATGATTCAGCCCGTTGTCAGACGGGTTACCGCGCTGGCGGTCCTCACACTTCTTGTCGTCACTCTTGCCCCTGCGGTCGTCGTCACGCCGGGCGGCAGGCGTCCAGCGACGCTGCCAATGGGGACCATGGCCATGCTGCGCCTGCGATACGCTGGCGAACAGCGGGGTGATGGCCAATGCTAGCACGACTATTGAGCCGCGCATGGTTGCTCTCCTGTTGTCTGAACGGGTGTGAAGCAGGTGGGAACTACGGGTTACAAGGTGCGCCAAAGCGGTCGCGTCAACCATAACCCAGATCACAATCTGTTTTCGCGACCAGTTCCTATCCGGTCAAAGCAGCCGAGAGACAAGGGCGACCTGACCGCATAACCGCAGATGCGACGAACATCACAACGACTGCCTAACGACGCAGTTCGTCACTCCATTCCGCGGTGTCGCGAAAGGCGGAGCGCCAGGTGGCGCCGCACATCGTTCCACTCGACGGCAAGAATGCTGAACATCACCGAGTCGCGCGCCGTGCCGTCTCGGCGCGCCTGATGATGACGCAGGATACCGTCCTGTCGCGCGCCCAACGCGGCGATCGCCCGCTGCGACGCGACGTTCATGCGATCGGTGCGCAGCCCAACGACGGCACAGCCGAGCGAGTCGAAGGCGTGCGTCAGGAGCAGCAGCTTGCACGCGGTGTTCACGTGCGTCCGCTGCCAGCGCTGGCCGTACCACGTGTAGCCGATCTCCACGCGATCGATCGCCGGCACGATGTCGTGGTAGCGCGTCGTGCCGATGATCGTGCCGCTCTCCATCTCGCGCACCACCCATGGGAGCATGTGACCGAGCTGCTGCCCGGCGAGTGCGTCGTCGATGTACTTCGCCGTCTCGTTCGGGGACGGCACCGACGTGAACCAGAGCTCCCACAGCCTGCCATCGCTCGCCGCCGCCGTGAGCGCGTCGCCGTGCTCCGCGGTGAGCGGCTCGAGGCGGACGCCGTGCCCCTCGAGGGTGATCGGCTTGGGTGAGATCATGGCTTTCTCTTTGGTCTCCAGCTCACCGTCAACCGACCACCGTCAGTCGTTCGTCATGATGAACAACGGCGCGCCGTCGAAGTCGTAGATCGGCCGGAGACGATCCGTGTTGTAGTACTTCGGTACGTCGACGACCTTCTTCTCCGACGTCACGCTCGTGATCGAGACGCTGTCGTAGAAGCCTTTGTGGATGCTCACGAGGCGCCCGTACTGCTTCTTGAGAATGAGATCGAGCGCGAGATTGCCGAACGCCATCGGCACGATCGAGTCGAGCGCGTCGGGATCGCCCGAGCGCACGAGATAGCCGAGCCGCTGATTGACGACGTCGATGCGGCGGCCGTTGTTGAAGCGCGGCGAGTACTCCTTGAGCGCCGAGGCGACCTTGTCGCCGATGCCGCCGAGTTTGCGGTGGCCGAACATGTCCGTCTCCTCACCCTCGAAGCTCATGCCTTCCTGGGAAGTCAGCTTCGCTCCCTCGGAGACGAGGCAGACCGAGTACTTGCTCGGATTGCGATTGTGGTCGTAGGTCATGAGCTCGGCGAGCTGCACGACGTCGACCGGATGCTCGGGAATGACACAGCGGTCGGCGGCGCCGGCCATCGTCGGCAGCAGGGCGGTGAAGCCGGCATAGCGGCCGAAGACCTCGATGACGAGAAAGCGCTCGTGCGATCCGGCGGATGTTCGCAGGCGATGCGTGAGCTCGATCGTCCGCGTTACGCACGTGCTGAACCCGATGCAGTAATCGGTGCCGAAGACGTCGTTGTCCATCGTCTTCGGGATGGCGACGACATTGACGCCTTCGTCGTGCAGCCGCTTGCCGTAGCTGAGGGTGTCGTCGCCGCCGATGGGGATGAGGACGTCGACGCCGATGTGCTCGAGATTCTTGAGCACGTCTTTCGTGATGTCGTTGATTTTTTCCCCGTAGCCGCTCATGTGGGCAGGCACGCGCGCTTTCGGGAGGTGGCTCGGGCGGGTGCGCGAGGTGTGCAGGAACGTTCCTCCCGTGCGGCCGGCGCGGTTGACCTCGGCCTCGGAGAGCTCCTGCACGTTATCGTCGTTGTCCGCGTTCTTGTCGCGGACGTAGTCGACGAGGCCCGCCCAGCCGCGCCGTATCCCGACTACCCGGTAGCCTTCCCGGAGTGCGCGAATCGTGATCGCCCGAATCGCGGGGTTGAGACCAGGGACGTCGCCGCCCCCGGTGAGGATGGCGATGGTTCCTTTGGAATTCGACATGGCGGGGAAAGATAATAACTCGCGGTTGCCGGCTCGTACGCTGGTGGCCTTTCAGCGCGAGGGACGCGAGGGACGCAAAGAAAAACCCCCGAGAGCCGGTTCTTGGGGGTTTTCCTTTGCGTCCCTCGCGGTGCGTAACGACCCTGGCGACGAGATCCCAGACAACCAACTACTCGCCACTCGCCACTATTGCTGATTCTGACCCTGGTTGTTGTTGTTCTGGCCCTGACTGTTCTGCCCCTGACTGTTCTGGCCTGATGTGCCGCTCGCGGCCATTGCTGGAGTCGGTGCGGCCAGGGAGAGGACGACCGGGAGCGCGACGGCGGCTGCTCCCGCGAACGAGAACCGACGGAGCGCATCGCGCCGGCTCACCTGTTCGCCGCCGTCAGCACCATTCTCGAGCAAGTGGACGCGTGCGAGCTCATCGAGCGCGTACTCGACGATCGAGTCGCTCGGCTCGATGTGCAGGGCTTCACCAACGAGCGCGGCGAGCTCGCCCACCGTGCGGCGGCCGTCGCTGCCTTCCCAGACGATGCTCGCGGCGCGGTTCAGGGAATGCGCCTCCTGCCGCTCTTCGTCGTACACGATCGTCTCGTCGCCGACGTGATCGACGAGGAGTCCGGTCTGCCGTGATTTCGGGTGCAGCGGCTGCGGGATCTCCATACGATCTCCGATCGAGAGCAGCGGTGTACTCGTTAGGCGAGCGCGGCGGGCATGCTCGCCCGTGCCAACTCTGAAGTTCAGCGATGCGTGTTAGGCGCGCAAGCCCGGATTTCAGGTGTTGCGTGCACACCACACATAAGTCCTATCGATTCGCGTCGGATGTTTAGTGACCACTCATCCCCAATGCTATGCCTTCCGCCGCGGACGCTGCTTCGCGGAGACCGATCGAATGATCAGGCGCCCAACTCTGGTTGGTGGCAGCGGCGCCTTGGACCGCGCGATCGCGGCGGCGATCAATGCCTCGACGTCGGCGCGGTCGAGGAGCTCCGGGCTGTCCAGATGAATGAACCGCGTCTGCTTCCCCGACCCGGTGAGAATCCCGGTGGGATCGGGAAGCTTCGCGCCGTGCAAGAAGCAGAGTCCCACCCCGTTCGATGCGCACGCCATCGACACGATCGCGTCCGATGGGCGCTCCGTCGGCGAATATCCGATGACGAAGAAGTTGTAATTGTCATAGACCAACTCGTTCGCGCCCTTGAATCGCTGCCGCAGACGTTTGCGCACCGCGCGGATCATGCGCTGATGCTCGGGCGAGAACTTGGCGACGAACTCACCGAGTCGTGCTTCGGCGACGCGCGGCGTCTCGCGCGGCAATGATGAACGAGTGACCGCAGGCATCATCTTCCTCTTCACGAGACGGTGAGTATCTGCTCGACTGCTGCGTCCGCGTCGCCGCGTTCGCCACGGAATCCGCACGCGCCTCGCGCCACGGCGGAGAGAATCCTCAGTGCGTCGGCCGAGCGGCTGCGAGCGGCGAGGGTGTTGTCGAGGAGGGTGAGCACCGTTGCTCCCGGGGACATGGGTTCCACGCACCACGCGGCGCCGGCAACGTGTCGCGTCACGATCACTCGGCTCACGGAAAGTGGTGCGTCACCGACGTCGCCGATCGTGCGCGGATCGACGCGTCGCGTGCGTCCACCATCGTCGCGGATGCCGAGCGCGCGGGCGAACGGATATACCAAACCCGCATCGTCCAGAACCGCATACTCGTCCGAGTAGTAGGTCGCCCCCGCGCGCACGAGCGCCGCGACGAGTGAGCTCTTGCCTGCATGCGTGCGTCCAGGCAAAACGATCGCTCCTCCATTCCAGCCGACGACGCCCGCATGGACGAAAAGCCGTGAGCGCGCCGCGACGGCGACGTGAAAGTGAAGCGTACTCTCGAGATGATCGAGGATCTCATGCAGCCTGGCGCGCTCGGCGACGTGGCGCCCGTCGGCGTGAACGACGTAGGATCCGTTGACGGCAACGAGCGAATAGACCGAAGCGGCGGCTCGGGGCGCCGTCAGCAACGCACCCGGCGGTACGACCCGGCGCAAGGCGTCGAGCAGCATCGCGTCGGACGCCCGAAGCTCGATCGGAACGCCATACGCGTCGATGTGAATAGCCGTGGCTTAGTCCGGCCCCGGATCCGGCGGCACGGCGTCACCGCTGGCCGCCATCGCCGGCGTCGGTGCCGTCATCGTGAGCACCGCCGGCAGCCCCACTGCCGCGACGCCGACCGCCGCGACTCGCTTCATGGCGTCGCGACGTGTCGTGGGCCGTTCCAGTTCCGTCGTGTCGATTCCCTCGAGCAGATGCACGCTCGCGAGCTTGTCGAGCGCGTAGAGAACGATGGCTTCGTTGGCCTCGACCTGCAGCTCCCGCGTCAACACTGCCGCGATCTGGGAGAGGGAATGACTGCCGTCGCTGTGCTGCCAGACGATGCTCGCCATCCGGTTCAGCGAGTGTGCTTCTTTGCGCTCCTCGTCGAAGACGATCGTCTCGTCTCCGACCCGATCGACGAGGAGACCGTGCTGCCGCGCGCGCGGGTACATGGGGCGTTCCGAGAAGGTGGGGCTCCATAATCGAGCGCGAGCGGCCATCACGCAAGATGTCCAAATTCATACACCCTCATCGCTGCGCGGCGGTCCCCCAGCTAATGTATCCGCAACCGCCATTTCTTAATCTTTTCTCATCCACACATTGTGAAGACGACACTCACCGCCCTGCTCGGACTCGTCGTTGCCGCACTCCCCGCCGCTGCGCAGCGGACGACCCCCATCGATCCGGCACAGATCGACAGCATCATCCGTCAGCAGATCGCCGACAAGCACATCATCGGGGTCTCCGTCGGCATCATGCAGAATGGCAAGACCGTCTTCGCCCGCGGCTACGGTATCGCGGACGTAAAGACTTCTTCAGCAGTGACGCCGGCGACGATGTTCGCGATCGGTTCGGTGACCAAGCAGTTCACCTGCAGCTCCTTGCTCATGCTGCAGGAGCAACACAAGCTCTCCGTCGACGATCCGGTCTCGAAGTATTTCCCGCGGTTGACGCGCGCCAGCAACATCACGCTCAAGGATCTCGGCGGGCATCTCTCCGGTTATCGAGATTACTATCCGCTCGATTACGTCGATCGTGAGATGGCGACGTCGCAGCCGGCGGACACGATCATCGCGCGCTACGCGATGCGCCCGCTGGACTTCGAGCCGCGGTCGCACTGGTCGTACAGCAACACGGGCTATCTCATCCTCGGCCGCGTCATCGAGAAAGTGAGCGGACAACCGATCGGATCGTTCTTCCAGTCACACATTTTTACGCCGCTGAAGCTCGCGCACACCGCGTACGAGCCGGCGCCTAACGGGATGATGGCGAAAGGGTACACGTCGTTTGGGCTCTCGGATCCGATCGACGCAGTGCCTGAAGCGAAGGGATGGGCGGGCGCCGCGGGCGCGATCTGGTCCACGCCGACCGATCTCCTCACCTGGGACCTCTCCCTGCTGAATCACACGCTCATCTCGCCGGCGTCGTACGCCGTGCTCGCCACACCACAGCGCCTCACCGACGGCCGCTCGAGCGGCTACGGCTGCGGCCAGTCGATCAACGATCGCGGCAGCGCGGTCACGCTCTCGCACGGCGGCGCCGTGTCCGGATTCGTCGCTCAGAACACGCTCATTCCGAGCACGAAGTCCGCGCTCGTCGTCCTGTCCAACAGCGACTTTTCACCCGTCGGCGAGCTCAATCAGCAGCTCCTGACGAAGCTGATGCCGAAGACGGGCGACGTCCCGACGGTCGCTGGCCTCTCGGCACTCGATGCCGCGAAGAAGTTCCTCACGGAGCTCGAGCAGGGCCGCGTCGACCGCACGACGCTCTCGGCGGACTTCGACGCGTATCTCACGGCAGAGAAGCTCACGACCGCCCAGAAGTCGTTGAACGCGCTCGGGCCAATCTCCAACATCCGGGTGTCAGGGCTGCGTGAGCGCGGCGGGATGGAGGTTGCGATCGTGCAATTCAACGTCGGCACCACGTCGGCGCAGGGCCTCATGTATCGGACGCCAGACGGGAAGCTCGAGGAGTTCTTGTTCTCGCGGAGCTAGGCGTTTTCGAGGTTCAACCTGTTGGTGCCAGCGGCAAAATTCATCGAAGCTCGATCCGGAAGCGGTAGCTTTCGCCACCGCCGTACGCATCGGGCTTCCGAAAATGCTCCACGAGACGGCCGCCGTTGGCTTCGATGACACGGCGTGATATGAGATTGCTCACGTCGGTCGTCAGCTCGACGTAGGCGAGGCCCTCTGCTCTGGCGTCTGGAAGCAGCGCCGCGAGTGCGCGGGTCGCGTAGCCCAGGCGACGCTTCCACGGCACGACGGCGAATCCGATGTGGCCGAGCACATGTGGCGGGAGCTCGGGCGTCCCGGGCTGCCAGCGAAGTCCGATGACGCCGCAGAATTCGCCGTCCCAGATCCACTTTCGATAGCCAGGTATCCGCTTGACCGTCGTGCCGTCCGGCAAGACGATCGGCGGCGCATTCGCTTCGCGGTCGACGTGCTCGGCGAGAAATCGGTCAGCGTCGGCGTCGATACGCGCGAGATCCTCGAGGCCGGCGTTCGGGTTGACGTTGTTCGGCGACCAGCCTTTCTGCAGTGCGGCGACGTAGCTCGGGAGGTACGCGCGCGCGGGCCAGACGAGCTCCACGCTACCAGCCGACCGTCACGGCGACTCCAACCGCCGGGTGCCTAACGGCATCATCGCGCATGAACGGCGTGATTGCCACGCGGCCGCGCGCTTTCTCGTTGGCGCGCATCGCCGCCCGGGGTGCGTCGATGGCGCTGAAGACCCAGGCCGCGACTCCGACGGCGATCTCGCTGACACCGGCGATCTTGTTGGCCGTCGAGATCGACGAATCGCAGCCGTAGTTGCTGACCTCCACAAGGGGACAATCGCCCAGGGAGAGGTAAAGGATGCCGCTGCCGATGCCGAGGAGCGCCGCGCCGCCGAGACCCAAGCCACGCAGCTTCTCGCCGGCGTAGAGGTGCCCCGCGCCGGGGATGAAGCTCCCGAGCGTCCGTGCAGTCTGTGGGTCGCGATACCACGGTGCGAGCGAGTCCGGCGGCGCAACGGCGCGTGTCGAGTCCTGCGCTGAAGCTGACGGGACAGCAAACAACATCGCCAGAGCGACTGCATAACGCAGCAGGAGAGGGACTCGACAGGACATGAATGGTACGTTGTCGCGAATCGCCGACTTCGGCAAGCTGACAAACTCGAGCTTGCACGCAACGTCCTCATGGCACGCGCGGTGCCCTCCAAGCGTGCATGACGCGATTCGGTTATCACGCTTCCCACGAGCAGTACACGCCGAGCGATCTGCTCGAGTGCGTCATTCTCGCCGAGGCCGCGGGGTTCGAGTCTGCGTCCTGTTCAGATCATTTCCATCCATGGACAGACGCGCAGGGCCAAAGCGGCTTCGCCTGGTCCTGGCTCGGCTCGGCGCTCCAGGCGACGACGCTCTCGTTCGGCACCGTGAATGCACCGGGCGCGCGCTACCATCCGGCAGTCATCGCCCAGGCCGCCGCGACGCTCGCCGAGATGTTCCCGGGACGCTTCTGGTTCGCGATTGGGAGCGGCGAGGCGCTCAACGAGGCGATCACCGGTGAGCCGTGGCCGCCGAAGCCCGACCGCAATGCTCGGCTCGCGGAGTGCGCGGAGGTGATGCGCGCGCTCTGGCATGGCGAGACGGTGACACACGGCGGTCGGGTGACCGTGCGGGACGCGCGGCTGTACACACGTCCGGAATCGCTGCCGGCGTTGTTCGGCGCCGCGTTGAGCCCAGAGACGGCCGCGTTCGTCGCCGGTTGGGCCGACGGCCTCATGACCCTTGGCGGGCCGGTTGAGAAGGTGCGAAAGGTGCTTGACGCCTTTCGTGAGGCGGGTGGGGATGGAAAGCCCGTGTTCGTGCAGCACACGCTCTCCTGGGCGCGGAGTGACGACGAGGCGCGCCGCTGCGCACACGAGCAATGGCGATTCAGCGCCCTGGGCGGGGAGCTGCTGCCCGAGCTCCGGACGCCGGCGGAGTTCGAGGCTGCGGCTCACTTCGTGACGCCTAACGACGTAGCGCGCGGCGTGCGTATCTCGTCGGATCTGGCGCGGCACGCCGCCTGGCTGCACGACTACGTCGACCTCGGCGTCGACGCGGTCTACCTGTTCAATGTGAACCGGAACCAGCGCGAGTTCATCGACGCGTTCGGGGAGCAGGTGCTGCCGCAGCTGACGCGGGCGCACGCGGTGTCCCGATAATCTCGCCGATCTCGACCGCCTGTTCGCGAATCACGGGCGGAGGCACGCGCAGCCACTGCGATCGTCCGTTCGCCGTCACGCGCAGGCGCGCACGGCCGGCGTGGAAGCGCTCCAGCTGCTCACTCGTTAGGGTCACCCGCTGCGAAGCGTGGATGGTGCGCGGGTCGTACGAGGCATTGGTGTGGCCAGGTACACGCAGCACCGCGAGCGTTTCGGCATGCGTCGGCTGGATCAGCTCCAGCGCCCCGTCGATCGTTGCCCGACCCGATGTGGCCAGGGCGACGACGATACTGCTGCCGGCGCGCAGTGTCGGCGCGTCCGTCGTGAGCTCGACATGGTACACCTGCACGATGGCCCGATAGCCGGAGATCGTCGCCAGGATGATGTGCGCCGCGGCGAAGGGTGCGACAATCCAGAAGAGCACGCGCAGCGAGCGCGGGGACTGGTGGAAGGTGGAGAGCCGCGAGGCAGTGGCCGGTGCGCTCATTGCTCGGCCGATTGGCGGAGCCGTCGAACGGTCGTCAGCGCCTTGCGATGCGTCGCGACGGTTCCCGAGTTGCCGCAATTGTCGATCACACTTCGCTCGAGATGGTCGACGAAAAGAAGGTACTTGGTCCCGACACGCATGGGAAAGCGCGAGCCGCCGTTCTCACTGAAGAGGCGAAGCTGCGCCGGGGCCTTTCCCTTGAGCGTTTCGTTGACGCGGACGACGTAGGCGGTCCCCTCCTGAAAGTCGCGGGAGAGCGGCACGGGAGTGGCACGGACCACCGTTCCAACGACAACGACGTCGCTTCCGCGATACTCGTCGCGGACAGTGGTCTTTACGCGCGGACAGAAGGCCGGAGGATAGTGAAGGGCGAGCGCGAGGGCGACCGAGGCGAGCATGGTGTCGTTAGGTGCGGCTCTTCGAAGCGGCGACACGCGTCGAGTCCTCGAAGCCGAAGAAGCGGTCCATCCGCCAGCTGCCGTTCGACTGTCGGAGAAAGTAGGAGACGTAGCGGCCGAATTCCGTGCGTCGCACTCCGGCGGAGTCGGTCCACGTCTGCTCGAAGGCGCCGAACTCGGTCGCGTGGTCCCCGCCGAGGCGGCGGCTGGCGATCGTGAGGCGCAGGTCGACGTCGCGCTCGCCCGCCCAATTGTCCCGCGCCATCGCCGCGAGTGCGGCGGGCCCGCGAACGGTGTTGAACGCGGGCCATTCGAAGACGGCGCTGTCCGTGAAGAGGGCGGCGTATGCCTGGGGATCGCGCGCACGGTACGCGCTCACGAGACGGGCATTCAGGGAGTCGATCCCGACATTCGCGTCGGCGGTGGGCGCGCGGGTGCTCGCGCAGGCGGCGCTCGCGAGGCAGAGCGACAGGAATACCAGGCGGAGGCTCATGGCCAGATCATACGGGAGAGGCCGCTGGCTCGACAGAGGTCAGGACTGAGATCCGAGACGTTGAGAGGTGAGATCCGGCGTACTCGATGCGCTGCCCGCCGCATCAGCTAACCCGGATCTCGTAACTGAGACTCGGATCTCAGTCTCGAGTCCCCAATTGCGGGTTTGAGGAAAAGCCACACATTGGATCCGACCTCCACCCCAAGGAGGGAAGACCGCAATGAAAACTTTCATAACGTTCCTCGCGCTTTTGTCGAGCGCGGCGGTCCTCCGCGCGCAGAAGCCGGAGCTCAAGGACGGGGAGGGCTACGTCAGCGTTCCCGGTGGCCGCATCTGGTATCGCGTCGTCGGCAAAGGGCCGCGGACGCCGCTGCTGGTGGTGCACGGCTGCTGTGGCGTTGGGAGCTATTACCTCGCGCCGCTCGCCGCGCTCGCCGACGAGCGCCCAGTGATCTTCTACGACCAGATCGACAACGGGCGCTCGGATCGCACCAACGACACGGCGTACTGGCGCATGCCGCACTTCGTGGAAGAGATCCGGCGGATCCGCGAAACGCTGGGGCTGCGCGAGATTCACCTCTACGCGCACTCGTTCGGCGCCGCCGTCGCCACGGAGTACATGCTCACGAAGCCACGCGGTGTGCGGAGTCTCGTGCTCGCGGGTACTCAGCTCGACATGTCGCGCACCGCAAACGATCTCGAGCCGCTGCTCGTAGCGCTCCCCGACTCCACGCGTCGGGCGATTGTCGACCACGAGCGCGACGGCACGACGTCCGCGCCCGTCTACCAGCGCGCGATGCTGCAGTTCATGCGACAATATCACGCGCGTCACCTACCCTGGAGCGCGGACCTCGACAGCTCGTTCGCGCATTACAACGCTCCCATGGCGGCGTTCATCTACGGCGTGGGGCCAACGCAGCTCACCGGCTGGATGCGCGGCTACAAGCACGGCGCCGAGCTGCGCGACATCGAAGTGCCGACATTGCTCATGCTGGGGCGATACGACTACACCTCCGTCGCGAGTGCGCGCCAGTATCAAACGCTCATCCCCGGCTCACGCGTCGCCATCTTCGAGGAGAGCGGTCATCTCCCGATGCAGGATGAGCCGGAGAAGTACGTGAGCCTGCTCCGGGCGTTCCTCCGGTCGACGGAACGGCGGTGAGCCTCGCTGCCTAACTAGCCGCGCGTTGCCGCGCCGAGCTTCCGCTCGAAGACGCCGCTCAGCAGAAAGTCGTGGACACCAGTCCGCCGCCCGGTGAGACGGAGCAGCGTCGCCAGCTGCGCCCAGTGCCTGATCTCGTGCGTCACCGACTGTACGAGCATCGTCTTCGGCGTGATGACGCGTGTGTTCCCCGCGATCTGAACCTCCCGCGGGCGCTCCCACGCGTCCGCGGGAAACGAGTCGACGAGCCCGCGCAATCCTTGCCGCGATTGACGACCAAACTCGAACAGGCGGTCCACATCATCCGCCGGCACTGTGCTCGTATCCGTGATCGGTTTGTCCTGAATCCGGTCGACGTAGCGCTGCTCCGCGGAGAAGATGTGCCGCACCAGCTCGCCGACGTTGGCGATGCGCCCATCTCCGTTGGCGCCGAGGTCGACGCGGAAGGCGTCGCCACCGTCGGCACGGAACCATGCCTCCCATTGGGCACGGTCCCATTCGGTGTAGTCGAGGAGGTAGCCGATCTCCGAGGCGAGGGAAGTCATCGTTTCAGTAGCGCCAGCTGGCGAGGTCCGCGCCCTTTGGCGCTGTCTTGCGAATGCGCTCGTCGAGCTGACGGAACCAGTACGCGTTGTCGTGGCCGCTCCAGCAGTGCGGCTTGCGATCGCCGTATTCGACGACGGCATTGGCCGGCGGATTCTTCGCCTTCTTCAGGAAATCCTCCATGAGGTACACGGCGTTGTTCAGATGCCACGTATCCATCGTGCCGACGTAGAGGTGAATCTTGCCGGTGAGCTTCGGGCCTAACGTCGCCCAGTCACGCTCGAGGATGTAGCGCAAGTCGTAGTGGTCGCGCCAATAGTTGGCGACGTCGTGATCGATCACCCCTGTCATCGGATCCCAGATGTACTTCGGGTAGCCGTCCGCGCCGACCGGGCTGTACACAGCCTGCCAGATGTTCCACTGATCGCCCGAGCGGCCGTGCGTACCGAGCACGAGCTCCCAGTGCACGTCCTCCTCGGTCACGGCGAGCAGATGGTCGTAGTAGTCTCGGCCGTCGGCGTGCGGCGTCTTCTTCCACGCACCGTTGTTGTAGAACGCGTTCTTGTCGTCGTAGATGTTGATGACCTCGTACATCCGGAAGTCGATGGCATCGGGACAGGCGGCCCACGCACCGTTGTAGTCGTCCGGATAGAACATCTGCGTCGCCAGCACCTCCCAGCCACCGGTCGATCCACCGAACATGCCGCGTGCCCAGCCTTTCCCAAGGCCGCGATAGTGCTCCTCGATGTACGGGACGAGCTCGCGATTGATGGCGTCGCCATACGGCCCGACGTTCTCCGAGTTCACGGCGTACGAGTCGTCGTAGTACGGGTTCGCGTGCTGGATGGTGACCATGAGCATCCGCGGAAATCCCGGCGACGTCCACTGTTTATAGAACTCGTACGCGGGGTCGGCGCCTTTGGCGTTAGGCGCCGGCGTCTCGCGGAAGCTCCGGAGCTCGCGCGTGAAATGCCCGTGGTCGATCATGAGGGGATAGCGTGCATTCGGATGTTCGTCGAACCCGAATGGCAGGGTGACGATCGCGCCGAGGTACATCGGGTGACCCCAGAACCTGGTGAGCAGGGGGCTCTGAATGCGCACATACTTCACGTACTTGGTGTCGTGCGGCTGCGCGATCGGCGGGATCTCCTGGTCGAGCGAGAGATGGATGATCGTGTCGCTCGCGGGATCGACGCGGACCTTGATCGGCCGGTTGTACAGGTTGCCGGGCGAGGTATTCCACTGCTGGCCCTCGCCCCGGTCCATGTGGAGCTTGACCGTGCGGCCGTCGCCGCGATGGAACGTCGTGTATCGATTGAGAATCGCCTGCACCCAGTATTCTCCGGGCGGAATGTCGGCGATGCTCTTGAGTGGGTAGCCGAAGGTCGCGCCGTCGACGTAGGTCTCCCGGCCCGGGCCTAACGAGTCGACGTCGATCCCGAAGGCGAGCTGGGTGTCGGCGTCGTAGACGTTGTTCTGGAATCGCGGCTCGCGCTTGTCGTTGTTGGAGATGACGAGAATGATGCGCCCGTCGAGCGGCTCCGCGCTCCGCGCCGCGGGGAAGGAGATACCAAAGCGTAGTCGCGTCGCCGGAACTGTGGCTTGTTGCGCGAGCGCGGACCCCGCGGCGGCCGAGATGGCGACAGCAGCACCGATTGCGCGTGCAGAATGAGTGAGCGAGTGCATGGCGAGTTGGGTCACGCCTCCGGTGGCGGGGTTAGTCCTGCCGCTCCGATGGCGGCAGTGTCGGGCGCTCCTCGCATCATCATCGGGTGAGCAAGCGCCGCGTAATACACGGAAAGGATCCAACCGAGGGACACCACGATCCCCAGCTTCTGCACGATGGGCAAGAGACCGTAGAACAGGTGCCCGAAGTACATCACCGCGCTTGCGAGCGTTAGGGCGACAGCGGTCAATCCCCACCCGAGGAGAAAGCTGCGTCCTTGCACGTACAGCAGGTGCGCGCCGGCGAGCAAGGTAGCGACGCTGAACAGAAGGCCGATGTCGACCATCAGATTGTGCATCGGCGTCACAACGAGCAGCGAGTAGACCGCTGCGCCGATTCCGCCGATCTGGATAGTCTTGCCGTGCGGCCGTGATTCGATTCGTCGCGAGAGGATCGCGAACAGCGCGGCAAGGCCGACGCAAAGCACGGCCGTGGCGAGGATTGCTATCGGCCGCGCCAGATTGGGGGCGCCATTCAGCGCACGCGGTTGAAAGAGCGCCGATAGGAAATTGTGGGCCCAGCTGTACCCGACGCTGCCCGCGGACTCGCTCGTTCCGCCGGGATATTTCGACGCCGCGACGAGAAAGAGTAGTGCCGCAGCTCCGACGGCCATGGCCGGAAAATGGTACCTGAGCTTCATGCGCTCCTGAGATATCGCCTCGAGCCCTGCGTCGTCAATCTTGGGACGCCGGGATGCGGAGAAGCTTCCTGGCACCTAGCACCTGGCCGCAGTCACCAGTCACCAGTCAGTGACCCAGCCATCAACTCCACGGTTTGGCAGGTATGAATCGCTCATCTTTGATACGACTCGGCATCCTGTGCGTGGCCTGCTTTGCGCTGGCCTGCGCCAGTGATCTGGTGGCACCCAACGAGAAGACACTTCAGGGCAGCTGGGCAGCCACAGATGAGGTTCCCGGCTCCGGCGAACTCTGGAACCTCAGCGTTCAGGGGTCCGCGATCACCGGAACGGGGAGCTGGTCCGGCGAGGCGTGCTGCTCGGGGACGATTTCCCTCACCGGCGCGATCGCCGGCGACTCGATCCACCTCGATCTGACCTTCGTCGTCACGAACAGCGCGAACCCACGTGCCCCTTTCCACCAGCACTTCGACGGCGCGCTGACGTCACGCACCATGCTCCGCGGAACCGTGCGGAACGACGACGGTACTTCCGGCGAGGAGCGCCTCCAGCGACAAACGGGCCCCGCGTCATAGTCGCGGTCCGCCTCTCCGGCGCATAGATTCGCGCGATCCGGAGACGGCAGCCGCATGCACAACGACGAACCCACCGACGCAACCCCTCGAGCCCCCAGCATTCGCGAGGAGCTCGAGGGTTTCGTGCGCTCGATCTTCTCACCGCCAGAGACCGAAAGCGCACCCCGATTGATCTCCCCGCCCAAACCGCCTCCGCCGCCCACGCCACCCGAAGAGCCGATGCTCGACGCCGAGAAGCAGCAGCCGCACACCAACGGAAGAGTGGACGTCGCCGAGCAGGTCGGCGTGATGCTGCGAGACCTCTTCGATTCGCAGGACACGTTCGTGATCTCCAATGCCGGTGTGCAGGCGATCATCGACGGCCTGCTACGCCGATACCTCGCGAGCGAGTCGCCGGTGCTGCGGGAGAAGCTGCTCGTCCACTGGAAGCAGGACGTCCCACGCTTGCGCGCCGCGCTGCTCGAGGCGGCCAAGGATGATCCGCTCGTGCTGGACACGGGGCAAGAGGTCTCGCTGGTGACGACGCAGAAGGCGCAAGCGCTGCTCGATCGGTTCTGCCCGCAGACGCCTTACCTGCCCGACACGCGGGGCAATCGCAACGTACGCTGACGCTCGTTAGGCGACGACGCTAGTCGATCTCATAGCGCAGCGTGAAGGGATGCTCCATGCCATGGCCGACTGACGACGTGCCCTCACCGCGAATGGCCTGCAATTCACCCGTACCGGAGCCGGCAACCACCGAGTACGACTCCTTGGCTTGACCGTCCTCGAACGCCCCGATGCGCTGCATGACGAAGCTGCCCGACTTCCCGGCGACTCGCCCGGTGAAACGCTCGTGGCCGACGAACGTCGCCGTACCGTCGGCGCGGTACATCATCAGGTACTCGGTCCGGCTCTCACCCTCGATGTCGCCGGTGAGCTTTTTCGCCACCGTCGCGCGCGTGAGACGGGGCTGGTCTTTCTCGTCCGCGTACGGCTTCTCGTCCCAGCTCGTGATAGCGAAGCGTGCATTCGCTGTGTGTTTCATAAGTTTTCATTCGTCGGCGGTCCCATCACGAAGATCGAGTTTCCGAACGGATCCGTCACCGAGAAGGTGCGCGCGCCCCAATACTCGTTTTGTGGCGCGCGCTTGATGGGCACCTTCGCTCGCCACTCCGTGTAGTACTTGTCCGCGCTATCGACCTCGAGCGAGACACAGGCGTTTCGACCGTGGCCCGACATCGGGCAGTCAATCGTTATGCGCATGCCGCCTCGCTCGACTCCGAGCAGACCATTCTTGCCGTCCTCGGAAACCTCGAAGCGGGTCTGGAAACCGAGGCCGTCGATGTAGAAAGCCTTCGCGACGCCGATGTCGTCGCCGGGCAGCACTGGCACTGCGCGTTCCATGGCATCCCTCCTCGGCCACCCTCTTACGTCAGCGACCGGGCACCATCGTAACACATCCATCCCCGTTTGTCACAGGCTGTTGCGCCAGCGGCTCCCGCCAGGCAGAATCACGAGCCTACCAACTGTCACTCACCTGGGAGAAACAGCATGAAGAAGACTTCGTTCGCCGCGGTTCTCGCGCTCGTCCTGCCGGCGACCGTCACGTTCGCTCCGCTCAGTGCAAGCATCGCCCAGCAGCCCTCCGGCGGCGCTCCGGCCAATCCGATCACTACGGTCTTTCGCAATCGCACGCTCAATTTGCAGCGGAACATCGCCCAGGCGTTCGACTCGATCCCCGAGTCCAAGTTCGGCTACAAGCCCACGCCGGCGCAGCTCTCCATCGGTTACATCGCGCAGCACCTCGTGAGCGACAATTATTTCTTCTGCAACAACTTCGGCGCGATGAAGGGGACGCAGACCGCCGAGGACACGACGACCGCCGACTCGCTCAAGGCGAAGTGGCCGAAGGCAACGCTCGTCGCGAAGCTGAAGGAATCGCTCACCTTCTGCGAGAGCGCGCTGTCGCAGGTCGATGACGCGAAGCTCGCCGATCAGATCACGATGACCTTCAACGGGAATTCTCGCCAGACGCCCCGCGCGAGCATGGTCCTCGGCCACGTGATCGACCTCGCGGACCACTACAGCCAGCTCGCGAATTACATGCGTCTGAACAACATGCTTCCGCCAAGCGCGCTCCCACGGCCGAACCGCGCTGGCAACTAGGTAGGGGAGGGAAGGGGGCCGCTGACACCACTGACACCGCGCTGATACCACTGAGAAGAATCGCAAGAACAAATCAGTGGTTTCAGCGCCGTGTCAGTGTCGTCAGTGGCCTTGTTCGTTAGGCATTGATGCTACGTCCGCTCGGCGCACGATGAGGAAGAGCAAGACTGAGGTGATCGCGCCGAGCGTGTCCATGAGCATGTCCTTCTGCGCGTCCCACACGTCGCCCTGGCTGCCGAGGAAGTTGGCGCCGGCCGCTGCGTTCCCACCGTACGCGGCGTAGAGCCATTCGATCAGCTCGTACGACATCGCCACGAAGCCGATGGCGAAGATCGCGAACAGACAGGCGAGCGTGCGGCTCATCGCGCGCCGGCTCAGCAAGTACTCGAGGATGCCGAAGGCGAAGAAGCCGACCGAAAAGTGGCCGATGCGGTCGAACATGTTGCGCTGGAAGCCGAACGCGCGATCGAACCAGTCAAACGGTACGCGCTCGAACGTGTAGTGGCCGCCCACCGTATGCCAGTACGGAAGCACCGCCATCAACACATAGGCGAGCGGCGAGAAGCGGACGCCGCGCACGAACATGACGACGAGCGCTGTCACGACGCCGACGATCGGGATGTTCTCGGCCCACCAGGTCGCGCGATCGTAAGGGCTGATCGCGCCCCAGATGAAGATCGCGACGTATCCAGCGAAGAGCACCGCGGGCACGAGCGCGCGGGTGCTGACAGTTGTCGATTGCCTAACGGCGGTCGCCATGGGGATCACTCACTCCTGTCCGACTGAATCGAAGATTTGCACTTTGGTCCACAACGGGCTGCACTCGGTTCGGAAGCGGTCGTGCACCGGATGGACCTGATAGCCATCGTGCGCCTTCTCGTCGCGAAAGACGAGCACCATCGCTCGACTGTAGCCGCGCTCGATGATCGGCCGATTGGTGTCGGCAGGGACGCCGATGTAACCCGCCTGCACGAACTCGATGGCGCGGAGCGCGTGGACGCCAGCGTCGAACTGTTTCAGCTGCGCGGCGCTGAGGTCGTTGCGGAGCCAGAAGTACACGGCGTGGACGAACATGGTCGGGAGGGAAGGGAGGGATTCCTTCTCGGTGGCACTCGCCTCAAGGACGAGCGCGACGAATTTTCGTCGCACCAGGGCTGCTGTCGAGCCCCGCTGCCCCACTCCGCTGGCGCACGCGCGTAGCAGGAAAGGGACGCCGCCTGTCCGATGATATAGACGGATCGTGTCGAAGCGCTCTCGATCACTACGTATAACCGACGGCATCAGCGTTGCGGTTGAGAGGCCGCCCCTAGTCGATCCGGAGAGGATGCGCGGCCAATTCGTCAGGCAGTGCCGAGTTGCATTCCTTGCCGTGACGATCGCGATGCCGGCGGCCGGCCAGCGACCCACACAACCCGACACCTCGAAGAAGCCAGATTCCCTCGACCGGCGTCCTGTCACGCTGCCGGCGATGCATACGGACACGACGCGCATCGAGCGTCGGCTCTTCGAGTCGCGGCCTAACGTCAGCACCCTTTCCGTCACCGGCCGCGAGCTCCGCAGCGCTCCCCGCTTCTTCGCCGAGGCCGACGTTCTCCGCTCACTGCAGCTGATGCCCGGCGTCGAGGCACGGAACGACTACAGCGCCGGGATGAACGTGCGGGGCGGTGAAGCGGATCAGAACCTGATCCTGCTCGACGGCTATCCCGTCTACAATCCGTTCCACTTCGGCGGCCTGTTCGGCACCTTCATCGATCCCGCGGTCGGCCGCGTGGACATGCTCACCGGCGGCTTTCCCGCGCCCTTCGGCGGCCGGCTCTCGAGCGTGCTCAACGTGCGCTCGGCCGAGGACGACCGACGCGGCATTCACGGGACGACCGAAGTCTCGTTCATCGCGTCGACGTTATCGTTAGGCGGCGCACTCGGCACGGGCGGCAGCTGGCTCCTCGCTGGGCGGCGGACCTACGCCGACCAGGCGATCAACCTCGTGAAGAAGAATGCCTTTCCGTACCACTTCTTCGATCTCGAGGGCCACGTCGCGCACACCCTCCCGCTCGGGCTCCGCTTCGCGGCCACCGCATACGGCGGCGACGACTTGCTGCACTTCAACTCGACCAACGAAGGCGAGCGGCAGCATATCATCTGGGGGAATCGCGTCGTCGGTAGCACGCTGTCGCGAGCGTTCACGAGCGTTCCGGCGCTGTTCGGTGACAGCGTCGTGGCGGAGCAGCGTGTGTCGCAGTCGCTATTCGATCTGGCGACGCAGATCTCCGGCGGCGGCTTCAGCCTGAACAGCACGGTCCGCGACCTGCGCGCTGGTGGTGGCCTCACGGCGTACGCGCCGAACCATACGCGGAGCATCGGCTACGAGATCGCGAGCCAGCGGCTCTCGTACTCGGTGAACTATCCCGTGCCCCTCTTCCCGACCGACTCGTTCCGGCAGCGCGTGCGATCGGTGAGCGCGTACGCAGACGAGCTCTGGACTCCAACGACCTCGCTGATGGTGGAAGCGGGCGTACGGTACGACGCCATTGCGGGAGCGCATTCGTCGGCGATCATGCCGCGTGCCTCGGTTAAGTATTTTCTCAACAAGGATCTGGCCCTGACCGCGGCGGTCGGCGAGTACGGCCAATGGATCCGGTCGCTGGCGCGCGAGGACATTCCCCTGCGAGCGGTCGACTACTGGATCGGGAGCGACTCGCTGACGCCGATGTCGCGGGCGTGGCACTACATCCTCGGCCTCGAGCGGTGGGTGACGCCGTCGCGGTCGCTCCGCGTGGAGGGATTCTACAAACGCTACAGCCAGCTGCTCGAGCCGAACCCCTTCGACGACCCGCAGCGCCGCGGGGACGAGTTCCTCCCAGTGAAGGGCTGGTCGACTGGCGGCGATGTCATGCTGCGGCAGTTCGAGTCGGGGTCATTCGGCGGCTGGATCGCCTATACGTACACGCTCAACAGCCGCGTCGACTCGGATGGCAGTCGGTTCTTCCCGAGCCAGGATCGGCGGCACGACGTGAATCTCGTTGGCAGCTGGCATCTACCACGATACACGCTCGCGGCGCGATTCAATCTGGCGACGGGAACGCCGTTCACGCGGATCGTCGGGCAGTTCGACCGCATTCGCTACGATCCGCTGAGCGGCAACTTCACGACGAGGACGGATCTGCCCGAGCTCCAGTTTCTCACGGGTCCCCGGAATGGCGAACGCCTTCCATTGAGCCAGCGACTCGACGTGAGCGTGACGCACGACTGGCGTCCGGGTGGGCTGACGATCACTCCCTATCTGAGCGTGATGAATCTCTACAATGCGCACAACGTGTTCGGCTACGTCTTCGATTACAGCAACGCGCCGCCGAAGCGGATCGCGCTGCCGCAACTGCCCATCTTTCCGACGCTCGGGCTGTCGGTGAGCTGGTGAGGAGATGCTCATGATGCGGTGGACTCTCGCGCTCGGCGTACTGCTGCTCGCCGGGTGCTTGCACCTCGAGGATCCCGCGCCGTCGCAGCAGACGCAATTGGTCGTGCACGCGGTGCTGAACCCATTTGCCTTTCAGCAATTCGTGCTCGTCTATCGCGCGCGCACCGGCGTGCCGAATGCGGTGGAGGGAGGAAGCCTCAGCGACGACGAACCAGTCGCCGGCGCCGAAGTCACCATCACGGCGCCGGACGGCATCACGACAGGTAGCGAGAATCTGATAGATCCGTCCGGTCAATGCTGCGTGTCTGGCACGTACATCATCGACCAGTCATTGGTGGTACCTATTACAGCCAGCGGCACGTACACGCTGCGAATCCGAACACCGTTAGCTTTCCAGCACAGTGGGATCCGAAGCTTGGAATTCACGTGACTTGAAGTCGCG
>JADMIO011280002.1_pt1 | contig 96264 bp, 87 predicted proteins | sample 8958161 | NCBI WGS metagenome assembly JADMIO01 (sample SAMN16585339, study PRJNA669376) | soil metagenome | isolation source: Crop rotation soil | place: USA: Cullars Rotation, Alabama | collected 2011
GCCGCGACTTCAAGTCACGTGAATTCCAAGCTTCGGATCCCACTGTGCTGGAAAGCTTGAGAGAAAGCTTGGTTCGGTGCCGGCCAAATAACCTCTCGGATCGTCCGGCACCAGCCCAAAACGCATGGTAGTATGAATCGGATTCCGTGATTGCCGAAATGAAGCTTTCCGACAAATACACCGTGGAACGGGGAAGTGTCTACCTCACCGGCATCCAAGCCCTGGTCCGCCTGCCGATTGAGCAGATGCGCCGGGACCGGCTGGCGGGCTTGAACAGCGGCGCTTTCATCTCCGGCTACGAGGGCTCGCCACTCGGCGGGTACGATATGGCGCTCACGCGCGCCGGCAGGATTCTCTCGGAACACAATATCCACTTCGTCCCCGGGCTCAATGAGGACCTGGCCGCAACCTCTGTGATGGGCAGCCAGATTTATGGCGTGGTCAAGGACAGCAAAGTGGACGGCGTGGTGGGCATTTGGTACGGGAAGGGTCCTGGAGTGGACCGCTCCGGCGACGTTTTCCGCCACGCGAATCTAGCCGGAACAGGCAAGAACTGCGCCGCGCTTCTTCTGTGCGGCGACGATCATATCTCCAAGAGCTCCACGATACCTCATCAAAGCGATTTCAGCCTGCTCAACCTCGGCATTCCGTTTTTCTATCCGGGTAACGCGCAGGAGATTATCGAATACGGCTTGCTCGCCATCGCGCTCTCGCGATTTTCTGGCGCATGGGTGGGCATGAAGATGGTTACCGACGTCTGCGACGGCGGAGGCACTGTGTCACTCGACGCAGATCAACCCATCATCCGGCTCCCTGAGAATTACGAGAAGTTCACGGACTGGCGGCTGATTCCCCCGGTTTCGCTGGCCTTGGAAAACGAAGTAAACATCCGGCGTCTCGAAGCAGCGCGAGAGTTCGCCCTTGCTAACCATGTGAACCAGCACGATGGCGCCCAGGCGAGAGTCGGTATTCTCACATCCGGCAAGCCCTACTACGACGTCATGCAGGCGCTTCGAGATCTCGGCGTAAGCGACGGCGTCCGCATTGGCAAAGTGGGAATGCCTTTCCCGCTTGAACCCAACTTCGTTCGAGATTTCGCCAGCGGGCTTGAGACCATCCTGGTTATCGAAGAGAAGCGAAGCTTCCTTGAGATGCAGGTTCGCGAACTGCTCTACAACGAGACCCAACGGCCTACAGTGCTCGGTAAGAGTCACTTTCCGCCGGTGGGAGAGCTTGATCCGGATAAGATCGCCAAAGTCTTGTGCGACATTCTTCATGTCGACGCGCGTCTGTCCGGCACTCGCAGCCCGCAGACCTCGCCTTTGAAACCGGTGGAGGCGCGTCCAGCCACCTTTTGTTCGGGCTGTCCGCACAATCGCTCAACATTATTATTAGAAGGCCAGATTGCAGGCGGCGGAATCGGCTGTCATACCATGGCGCTCCGCGACCCGGAACGAGGCATCGCGTTCCTTACGCACATGGGCGGAGAAGGCGCGCCCTGGATCGGCATGCAGCCCTTTGTCGAGCGCAAGCACATCTTCCAGAACATCGGAGACGGCACCTTATTTCACTCCGGTTCGCTCGCCATCGAGGCCTGCATCGCCGCCAAGGTGAACATCACCTACAAGATCCTCTATAACGGTCACGTCGCCATGACCGGCGGCCAGAATGCCGTGGGCGCCCTTCCCATTCCCGATCTCACGCGCAAGCTCGAGGCCGAAGGTGTCCGTAAGATCGTGGTCCTGGCCGAAGACGTCGAGAAGTACAAGAATGCTGGTCCGCTGGCTGGTAATGCCGAATTGCGATCGCGCGATGAGTTGCCCCGAACCTTGCGCGAGATGGAGGAGATTTCCGGAGTAACGGCAATCATCTACGACCAGGAGTGCGCCGCCGAAAAGCGCCGCAAGCGGTCGCGCGGAGTCCTTGCGGAACCCGCGGTCCGGCTGGTCATCAACGAGGAAGTCTGCGAAGGTTGCGGCGATTGCGTGAAGCAGTCCAATTGCATGAGCCTCACCCCCGTGCTCACCGAACTCGGACAAAAGATACGCATTCACCAATCCTCCTGCAACAAAGACTACACGTGCTCCCTGGGCGACTGCCCTTCGTTCGTCTCGGTCCAAATCAAACCTGGGACTGGTTTAAAGAAGAGATCGCTGCCCGCTCTTCCCGCTGCTGAAGTGCCCCTGCCCCGACAGGCCGCCAAAGCAGGTGAGGGATATCGCATCCTCATGCCAGGTATCGGCGGAACCGGAGTGGTGACGATGAACGCTCTACTCGCTACGGCAGCGTCCATCGACGGACTCTTCGTCGCGACGCTCGACCAGACCGGCACAGCGCAAAAAGGCGGCGCGGTCGTTTCCCACTTGTTCTTGAGCGAAGAGCCTGTGGAAGCGCCGGCAAAGATCAACGCGGGCAATGCAGACGTAATCCTCGGGTTTGATCTACTCGGAGCGCTCTACCCCGACAACCTGAAGACCGCTTACTCGGAACGAACCATTGCGGTGATCAATACCGACGTGGCGCCAACAATCGACAGCATTCGCAGCCGCACGCCCATGTCGGGCCGCGCCAGCACGCTCGACCTTATCAATGCTGTGACGGACCGTGGACGAAACATCTTCATCGACGCCAATCGCCTGGCAGAGGGCCTGTTCGGCAGCCATATGGCAGCGAACATCTTCTTGACCGGCGTCGCGTTCCAGGCCGGCCTGCTTCCCATCTCCCTTGCCTCGTTCGAAAAGGCGATCGAGCTCAATGGCGTCGACATCGCGCGCAACCTTGCCGCCTTCTCCTGGGGTCGCAAGTATTATCAAGACGCTGCTTCCGTCGAACGCCTGATCGGCGCCGATGCCGCCTCTAAGCCACCGATCGACCGTGTTGCTGAACTCCGCGAATACCAGAACGAAGCGTATGCACGCTCCTACGTCGAGTTCCTCGAAAAGATAACGGACCAGTCACTGCGAGATGTGGTCGCCCGGTACTTGTACAAACTGATGGCGTACAAGGACGAGTTTGAAGTGGCTCGGCTCCTGACTAAGCCTGCATTTGAACGCAGCGCCCTCGACATGTGGGATGCATCGGAATCGATCTCTTACAATCTGCATCCGCCGCTGCTGCGAAGTTTCGGCTTTCACAAGAAGATAAAATTCGGGGCTTGGTTCCGTACGCCGCTCCTGATGCTGGCGCGATTGAAGGGCCTTCGCGGCACGCCCTTGGATGTCTTCGGTTACTCGGCGCACCGGCGGCAGGAACGGGCTCTGATCTCGTGGTATCGTGGTCTTGTCGAAGAAGTGGTTGCCAATCTCACGCCCGACAACAGTGGCCTGGCGCTCGAGATCGCGGCACTGCCCGATCAAATCCGCGGATACGAAAAGATCAAAGAAGAAAGCATTGTGAAGGTTCAACAACTAGCCGCTGAGCGTTTGCGAGCCATGAAAACCCGAGTCGCCGTGGCCTCAGTCTAAGCAACGGCCTCATGAAGTCTTAAGCGATTTACCCTAGCCCTCCTGCACCAAATATTCACTACACTAGGGAATGAACCGTTCCGTCCCGCGCCCGGGTTTACCACGATAGGTCCTGTAGATGCATAAATTATCTCGACTTCTAGCCGGAAGCTTGTTTCTTGCCACGACTCTTCCACTGGCTTTCGCTCAACAACGTTACGCCCTGATTCTCGACGACTCGCCGGTGCTCGAACGCCTCGCCTCGAGAGACCAAATTCAATCGCAGGCAGGGCGCGCCTTGCGCCAGCAGATCGAGAGCCGGCAACAAACCTTGCGCACCGAACTTCGCTCACGCAATTTTACAGTCACTGGATCGGTTAGTACTCTTCTCAATGCAGTTTTTGTCGTCGCTTCCCCACAGCGCTTGGATGAGTTGAAGAGCCTGCCGGGTGTCAAAGGCGTCATCGCCGAACGCCGCTACAAGCCGAAGCTCGGCCGCGCCACGCAGTTGGTGAATGCACCCGCAGCGTGGAACACACTGGGAGGCACTCAGAACGCCGGTCGAGGCATCAAGATCGCCATCATCGACACGGGAGTCGACCAAAGCCATCCGGCGTTTCAGGACAGTTCCCTCCAGGTTCCAGCCGGCTACCCGATTTGCAAGGCCATCTACCCGAGCGGCGCCGTGGATCTGGCAAATTGCTCAGCATTCACGAACAACAAGGTGATTGTCGCGCGCAGCTACGTGCCCATTCTGGCAGCTGGAAGCAATCCCGCCAATCCCGCGGTCGACTCGCGGCCTGACGACTACCAGCCTCGGGACCGGATCGGCCACGGAACTGCCACTGCGTCCGCGGCGGCGGGTGTCACGAACACTGGTCCGTCCGGAGCCACGTTCAACGGCATGGCGCCGAAAGCGTTTATAGGCAACTACAAAGTCTTTGGATCTCCCGACGTGAATGACTTCGCGAGTGATTCCACCATCGTGCTTGCACTGGAAGACGCCCTTGTGGATCGCATGGATATCGCGTCTTTATCCCTGGGCGCGCCGGCGTTAACGGGCCCGCTGGACTCGGGCGCCGATTGCGGAAACAAGTCCGGAGTTCCCTGCGACCTTATTGCGCAAACTGTCGAAACAGCCGTCAGGGCAGGAATGGTAGTCGTGATTGCGGCGGGCAACGACGGCGACGGCGCATCGAGTTACAACGCTCCCACCCTGAACAGCATCGAAAGCCCGGGGCACGCTCCGTCGGCCATCACGGTAGGATCTACAACCAACTCCCACTATTTCGTGGGCGGCGTCGAGGTGTCGGGATCCGGCGTGCCGTCCAACCTGCAGCGCATGTCGGGCGCGTTGGGTGACGGGGTGTTTCCCACTGGCGCTATCGGTGCGCCGCTGGTAGATGCCTCGAAAGTAGGTGACGCTCTGGCCTGCACCGCCTTGCCATCTGGATCGTTAACCGGAGCCTTTGCCTTAGTACAGCGAGGCAGCTGCACGTTTTTCACGAAGGTCATGAATGCCCAAACAGCCGGAGCGCGGGGCGTGATTTTCTACATGGCCGACGATTCAGCCCTGGTTTCCCCGGGAAATTTGAGCAACACAAGTATCCCGACCATCATGATTTCCAACACCGATGGCGGAGCGCTCAAGACCTTTATTGGGAGCAACGCGGGACGCACGGTCCTAATCGATCCGAATGCCGTGGAACAGAGTACCAGTCTGTTTAACCTTCTTTCGTTCTTTTCGTCCGTGGGACCGACGACCGGAGACAACGCCCTTAAGCCGGACTTGGTAGCAACCGGAGGCAGCGATTTTCTTTCCACCAACATTTACCTGGCCACGCAATCTTTCGATCCGCTCGGTGGACTCTATAGCGCGAACGGTTACACCGCTGCGTCCGGCACCAGTTTCGCGACACCGATCGTGGCCGGCGCCGCCGCCCTGGTCAAGCAAACGCATCCCAATTTCACGCCGGCTCAAATCAAATCCGCCCTGATGAATACCGCGTCGCAAGATGTCGCCAGCGACGAACAAAGTGGACCGGTAAGCGCTCAGTCGCTCGGCGCAGGCAAGCTCGACGCGGGAGCTGCTGTTCAGACCAACGTCACCGTCGCGCCGGCCAGCGTTTCGTTTGGAGCCGTGACTTCGCTGCCCATCACCAAACAGCTTCGAATCACGAATAGCGGTACGTCGGGCGTGAGTCTTTCGCTTACTGTGTCAGCCCCAACGGGGGCGCAGGGTGCGAACATAACGCTCGATCAACAGAGCCTGGCGCTTGCCGCAGGCGCTTCCGGCAACATCAATGTCACTCTGACCGGATCGCTGCCGCAGGCCGGTTCTTACTCCGGCTTAATAACGATTCAAGGCGCGAACCCCACGCTACGTGTCCCTTACCTGTTCCTGATCGGGAACAACATTGTCGACAACATCATCGTCATCGCGGCTCCAGGCGACGGCGTCGCCGGTCAAGACGTGGGCCAACTTGCGGTCAAACTCATCGATGCCCATGGCGCTCCTGTTTCTGGCGCCACAGTGGCGTTCACCGCGTCCCCTGGCGGGCAATTGAAAAATATCCAGGCCACGACGAACCGCTTCGGAATAGCCAGCGCCGAGGCCTTTCTGGGGGCACAGCCAGGCGGCTACGATTTCACGGTGAGCGCCGCGGGCATGTCCTTGGACATTCCGGCGATCGCCATTCCGCAGCCCGTCATTACGGCCAGTAGTGTGGTGGATGCCGCTACTTTCGCATCCGGAAAGCCAATCGCTCCGGGAGCGTATATCTCCATCTTCGGCGCGAACCTGAGCAGCGTCACTAGATCTACAACATTCTCGACGCTCCCCATGGTTCTCAACCAGGTCACCGTGAGTTTCGATGTTCCGGCCGCGAAGCTGAGCCTGCCGGGGCGCATGCTCTTCATCAGTCCTACTCAAGTGAATGTCCAGGTGCCTTGGGAACTGCAAGGCCAGACTTCGGTTCAGATCAAGGTCACGGTAAGCGATTCCTTCGGCTCCGCGTACGGGAATGTCGTTACGGTTCCCGTGGCTGATTCAGCTCCCGCCTTCTTTGAAATCGGTAATGGAGCAGTGGCCGCGCGCGACGTCGCGTTCAACGTGATCAATGCGGGAAATCCAGCCAAGCGTGGACAGGCCGTGCAACTCTACGCGAATGGCCTCGGTCCGGTATCGGAGCAGCCGGCAAGCGGAGTTCCCGCCCCTGCGCCACCGTCATCCCTGGCAACGTGCAAGGGCACTCCGATCGTCAGTATCGGCGGGCAGACGGCTTCAGTCGGATTCTGCGGCCTCGCGCCCACCTTCGCCGGGCTTTATCAGGTGAATGTCATCGTGCCCTCGACGCTAGCGCCGGGGACCTATCCGGTCACTATCGCCATCGGCGGACAAACGTCCGCGGCATCGAACCTAATCGTTCAATAAAGCGATTATTGAGTGGACGCAATCGCCGTCGCAGGGAAGCCCACGACAAACGCGTCGACATTACCGCGGTCTGATCCCTTCGGCGTTCCTCCCAGTGCGTCGAAGATTCGGCCACTGGTAAAGCCCGTTAGGTACATCGTGCCGAGCGGGTCGAAGTCCACGCCGTACGCGATCTGCAAGCCTCCGCTCCCAAGGTACGAAAAATACTTTACGGTTTGAGAACCCGTCTTGGACAGATCAAGCTGCAGGGCGAAAGCGTCGATGGTCCCGTCATAACTTGACTGCAGCGCATTGGGGCTCGCCGGCAATCCCGGCGACGTTGTATATCCCGATAGATAAAGGACACCACTTGCGTCGCGCTTCATATCGAACGCGATGTCGTCACCCTTGCCGCCAAAATAAGTGGAATAGATTAGCTGCCCGCTCCGCGACGTGGTGATGTTCGGATTCAAAATGCTGACGAACATGTCGACGCCTCCCGCAAGTTGCCCCTGATACGCATTCGGCGTGGTCGGGAACGACGACGACATAGTAAATCCACTCACGATCACCTGCCCCACGCTATCCAACGCAACACTCCTCGCGTCCTCGTAACCGTTGCTTCCCAGATAAGTTCCGTAAACGACTTCGTTGGCGCCTCGATTGGGATCAAGATGGACCACGTAGCCATCGCCGCCGCCTGAGTACTCCGGCTGAAAGTCGATCGCCGCCAGCGCGATGTCCGGCGAGTACGTGCCGCCTACCATCCAAATAGTTCCGTCCGAAGCAACCGCGATGCCGCGAGCGGTATCGAATCCCGTACCGCCGACATAGGTAGAGTGAACCAGCGTCGCCGCGCCGGATTGACCAGGATCGATACCTGCAACGAACATGTCCTGTCCGCCCCCGGCATTAAAATTCTGAAATCCTCCGACGATCGGGAAATCGAACGACGACGTGCCGCCTGTTACCCAAATCCGATTCTTGGAGTCGAGCGCGATCGCGGTTCCGAAGTCTTTCGCGGTTCCACCCAGGTAGCTCGAGTACAGAAGAGTCTGGAACACATCAAACCACGCCACGAAGGCGTCCGCCACTGTGGTTGCCGAAGTACCCGAGCTTGTAGTTGCCGAGAGCGCGGTTTGGGCTGCATTAGAAGTCGGAAAATTTGTGGAAGCCGTACTTCCGGTCAGGTAAACGTTGCCATCGGGCCTCACTACCATGCCACCCAGAGTTTCATCGCCTGAGCCGCCCAGGTAGGAGGTATAGAGAACCTGCGTATCGTGACCTGCCTTCGGATCGATCACGGTGAAGAAAAGATCTACGCCTCCGCCAGGCGCCTGCTGTAAAGGAATTCCGGCCACGGCGAAGTCGAGCGACGTCGTGGTGCCAGCGACGTAGATAAGGCCGCGAGAATCGTGACCAATGGTGTAAGCAATGTCCTGGGCCGCCCCTGCGAGGTATTGCGAGAGCGTCAGCACCGGATCGATCACGAGTTCCCGCGCGGCATCGTAGCTTCCTAGCGCAAATCCGAAAGAACCGTCCGCATTGCGGCGATAGGAACTCTCAACGGGAACCCGGCCGCCGTCGGCCGCGATCTGATAGGCCACTGGACGCCTCTGGATGACATCCGATATCAAATCGCCGTTTCTCTCCAGCCGCGCCGTCCCTCCGTGCAAACGCATCCGGATCTTGCGAGGATCGGCTCCCGGCTTCACGAGCAGATCGTATTCCAACTCGCCGGCATTTCCGTAGTAAAGCAGGTCGACACCCGGATAGAGCCCCGGCACTTCCACGCGCGCGTAGTTGGGAATCGACTTTCTCCATTTCGCGGGATCGCTGCCCAGGAACATGTTGGTTTTCGATCGCAATTCGCTGGATCCCGAAATCGCCCCATGGGCGGCGGCACCCTCAAACTGAAGCCGAACATCCTTGCCCGGAGCATGAAAACGCACCTGGTTTCGTGAAACTGCAAATAGAAAGTTCGCGCCGCGAGCGGAAAACTGGTTGTTCCCGGGTGCGGGCTCGAACCGAAGCGGCAGTTTAGAGAGCATTTTGGCCGCATCCGGCGCCGCGCATACTGCCGGCGCGCTGGTAGCCACAACTAGTACGAATAAGTTCAATTTTAGTTTCATTGTAAGACCCGAATGATGCTAACGACGTACAGCCTAACGTACAGGTTAACGGAAAAGTGACCGGCTCCGCACCCTCTGTCTTACAATCAAAGCATATGCTGCTGCCGCGAAGTTTAGGCGTGCTGCTGTTGTGCGCCGCTGGTCTCGCCGCGCAAAAACAGGCATTCGACGTCCAGGCGCTCCTCAAAATAGCGCGGATCGGCGAGCCACAACTCTCCCCCGACGGAAAAACGGTCGCTTTCTCGGTCCAGAACGTCGATCTCGGTCAAAACACCAAGCCCGCGGATCTTTACACCATCCCGACCGAGGGCGGCACGCCGCGCCGGGTCACCATGGAGGGTTCCGCCAACGAACGCCCTCAATGGTCGCCCGATTCCAAGCACATCGCCTTTATCTCCGACCGTGGCGGCTCTTCCCAGGTATGGATCATGAATCCGGATGGCGCAGACGCCCGCCAGATCACCAACCTTTCCACCGAAGCGGCCGGCGTCCTCTTTTCGCCCGACGGCAAGAAGCTGTTGTTCACCAGCTCTGTTTATCCCGATTGTCCGGATGAAGCCTGCAACAAGTCCCGCATTGAAGCTGAAAAGAGCAACAAGGTAAAGGCGCGCAGCTACACGACCCTCCTCTACCGCCACTGGACCGCGTGGCAGACCAAACGCCGTTCGCACCTGATGGTTGTCGACGTAGGCGGCGGCCCTGTAACCGACTTGACCCCTGGAGACCGCGATGTGCCACCGTTCTCGTTAGGCGGTCCCGACGATTATGCCGTCTCGCCCGACTCCAAGGAAGTCTGCTACGCCATGAACGCAGATCCTGTGCAGGCCGTCAGCACCAACACCGACCTGTTCGTGGTTGCCATCACCGGCGGCGAGTCCAAGAAGATTACCCTCAATCCCGGAGCCGACGCGAGCCCGCAGTATTCTCCCGACGGAAAGTTGTTGGCCTACCGCAGCCAGCCCCGCGCCGGATACGAGAGCGACCGCTGGAAGCTGATCGTCCTCGATCGGGCAACAGGCCGTGTCAATGCCGTTACCGAAGCCCTCGACCGTCCTGTCCAAAGCTTCACCTGGTCGCACGATTCCAATTCGTTATTTTTTACAATTCTGGATCGTGGCCGGCAAAGCATCGAGATGATTCCCGCCGCGGGAGGCGCCAGCCGCGTGATCGTGAGCGGCGCCAGCACTCTGGACGACATGCAGCTTACCGCCGACGGAAAGATCATGATCTACTCCGGCCACAGCGGCTCTGCGCCAACCGAGATTTATCGCGCTTCTTCCGCCGGCGGCGCACCTGTCGCGCTCACCCATCTCAACGATTCCCTACTGGCGCAGTATGCGCTCACTCCTCTCGAAGACTTCTGGGTGGAAGGAGCCGATAAGACCAGGGTTCAAAGCTTCGTCGTGAAGCCTCCTAACTTCCAGCCGACTCAGAAGTATCCGGTCCTGTTCTTGATTCACGGCGGTCCCGAAGGGGAGTGGGGCGAGAGCTGGAGCTATCGCTGGAACGCCCAGGCTATGGCCGGCGCTGGCTATTTAGTCGTAATGCCAAACCCTCGTGGATCAATAGGCTATGGCCAGAAGTTTACGGAGGACATCAAGGACGATTGGGGCGGCAAAGTCTACGACGACATCATGGCGGCCGTCGACCAGGTGGCGAAACTTCCCTACGCCGACCCCGACCGCATGGCTGCCGCCGGCGGATCCTACGGCGGTTACATGATGGACTGGATGCTCGGCCATACGCAGCGCTTCAAGGCCCTGATTTCGCACGCCGGCGTCTACGACCTCCGCAGCATGTTCGGCGCTACCGAGGAACTCTGGTTCCCGCTTTGGGAGTTCAATGGCGCGCCTTGGGAGAATCCCGATTCGTACGCCAAGTGGTCGCCAAGTTCCTACGTGAAGGATTTCCACACGCCCACGCTCGTCATTCACGGCGAGCAGGATTTTCGTGTCCCTTATACGCAGGGCCTTCAACTCTTCACCGCGCTACAGCTTCAGAAAGTCCCCTCCAAGTTGCTGCTCTTCCCCGATGAAGGACATTGGATTCTCAAGCCGCAGAACAGCGTGCTCTGGTACAGCACATTCTTCGATTGGATCGGCGAATGGACCAAAGCGACACCTGCTGCGCCCGCCTCTCCCGCAGGCGCTAAGTAATCGTGGACAGCGCGTCGGCTAAGTCTGAGACACCGGTTCCGGCGTCCTCGGCCCGGCTCGGCCCGTTTGCTCTTCTGTTCCTTCGTGTCGGCAGCACGGTATTCGGCGGGGGCAACCCAGGAATGGCGATCCTCCAGCGGGAATTCGAAAGGCGCGGATGGCTCAGCCGCGACAGGTTCGCCCTGGCCTACGGCCTTGCCCGTCTCACCCCGGGGACAAACTTCCTGGCCTTTTGCGCGGCCGCTGGATGGTACGTGCTCGGAATTAGCGGCGCGTTGATCGCGGTGCTTGCCACGACGATCCCAGCGTCAGTCCTGGTCATTTGGCTCACGCAAGCCGAGGAAATCGGCAGCCGCCACCCCTTGACGCAATCCATCATCGCCGCCGTTATTGCCGCAACCGTCGGCATGATGTTCGGATTCGCGTTCACCCTGATTCGTTCCCAGTGCTCGAAGACCCCATGGCTCAGGCCCGCGTGCGTCGCGCTAGGCGCCTTCTTGCTGTCGCACGTTGGATTGTCGCCGCTTTCCATCATCGCGCTTGCTGCTGTGCTCGGTTTCTTCTGGGTGGAATCGTGAACGTCTTCGTCCTGTATTTCCTCCTGTTAAAAGCCACGCTGACATCCTTCAGCGGCCTGGCCTCGCTTCCCATGATTCGCGCCGACCTGGTGGGACGCTACCACGTGATTACCGATCGCCAGCTCAACACGGCCGTCGCCGCCGGACGCATCGGTCCAGGACCAATTGGAATCTTCGTCGTGGGTATCGGCTACCAGGTTGCTGGTGTCCCGGGGGCCATTGCCGGTTGGCTCGCCATGATTACGCCCGCCTTCCTGATCATTCCCATGCTTCGCTTCCTTGGATCGAGAGCCGAACATCGGCGTGCAAAGGCCGTAACGCGCGCAGTTCTGTTGGCTGGAGCGGGACTCATCGCCTCGGCTACGGTGCCTCTGGCGCGTGACGCCGTCACCGGTCCTCTTTCAGTCGCTCTGGTATTGGCCAGCTTTCTGGTGACCGCTTTTACGCGCCTCGATTCCCTTTGGATCATGCTCGGAGCTGCCCTCGCCGGACTCTTAGCTTTCCAGTTTTGATACACTGGCCCCAGACCGTCCCTCAGGTATGTCCGAGTTCCGATTAGGCGATATCATAGACGACCACTGCATTAAATGCCGCCGCGTCACTAATCACGCCATTGTTTCCCTGGTTGACGGCGCACCTGCGAAAGTCCGCTGCCGTACCTGTTATCACGACCACGACTACCGCCATGAACAAGCCCCGCCTTCCAAAAAGGACTTGAAGAAGCAGGCCCTCTTCGACGAAGTATTGTCGGCCGTGGGATCTCCTGCTGCCGTTCCGGACCCTCCCGATCCGGCCGAGGGCGAGGGCGACGACACCGAAAAGAAGTCGAAAGCACGCACCAAGAAGGCGTGACGCGTTTGAAGCAACCGATCCCCAGCTCAGGACATCACTCCACTGCATGCGAACCATACGCCGCGTAGCTGTCCTCGGCGCGGGCACCATGGGATCGCGCATCGCGGCCCATTTCGCGAACGCGGGTGTGCCGGCCGATCTCTTAGACATTGTCGTGCCCGGACCCAATCGCAACGCCGCGGCGCTCAAAGGACTGGAAAACGCGCTCAAGCAGCGCCCCAGTGGCTTCCTCACCGACGACAAGGCTGCGCTGGTCCGGCCCGGGAACTTCGAAGACGATCTTCAACGTCTGCGTGAAGCCGACTGGATCATCGAAGCCATCGTCGAGAACCTGGATCCGAAGCGCGACCTGTGGCGCAAAGTAGATGCAGCTCGCAAACCCGACGCGATCCTCTCCACCAATACCAGCGGCATTCCCCTGTCCCAGATCTCCGAAGGATTTTCGTCCGAGTTTCGCAGCCGCTTCTTAGGCACGCACTTCTTCAATCCGCCACGCTACCTCCATTTGATGGAGTTGATTCCCGGCTCCGAGACCGACGCTTCCATCCTTGCCGCTGTTGAGGAGTTCGCCGATCGCCGTCTCGGCAAAGGCGTTGTTCGCACCAAGGATACTCCCAACTTCATCGCCAACCGCATCGGAACCTTGCTTGCCGGCACCATCGCCAAGGTGATGGTCGAAGAGGATTTCACCATCGAAGAGGTGGACGCGCTCACCGGACCTCTGATCGGCATGCCTAACAGCGCGAGTTTCCGGCTGCTGGACATCGTGGGTCTCGACGTATGGTCCTTCGTCGGCTCGAATCTCTACAATCTGGTTCCCAACGATCCCTGGCGCGACCGTTTCCTTCCGCCCGATTTCGAGAAGCAAATGTTGGAGCGCAAATGGCTCGGCGACAAGACCGGCCAGGGTTTCTACAAACGTGTAGGTACAGGCGACAACAAGGAGTTCCTCGCGCTCGATTGGAAGACGCTGGAGTATCACCCCGCCAAGAAGCCCTCGTTCCCTTCCGTGGAAGCTGCCCGCAACGTCGACGACATTGGCCAGCGCCTTCGCACAGTCCTTCGCTCCGATGATCGCGCCGGCCGTTTCCTATGGAAGGTCCTCAGCGACCTGTTCCTCTACGCCGCGGAAATGATCCCGGAGATTTCCGACCGCATTGTGGAAATCGATCGCGCCATGCGTTGGGGTTATGCGCATAAGCTTGGACCCTTCGAGCTGTGGGACGCGCTCGGTTTTCTGGAAGTCATCACGCGCCTGGAGATTGACCATCGCCCCCTGCCCTCGAATGTCAAGGACGCTCTGTCGCGCGGCATCATCTCCCTCTACAAACATCCTGAGCCCAATGGGCGTGCGCGTACCGAGTATTTCGATTTCCTAAAGAAGGAATACCAGCCGGTTGAACCTCGCCCGGGCGTGATCTCGCTCGCCGATCGGAAGCGATCGCAAGGCGTCATTCTCAAAAACAACGGCGCGTCTCTGATCGATCTTGGCGACGGCGCACTGTGCGTTGAGTTTCACAGCAAGATGAACACGCTCGGCGACGACAGCATTTCCATGCTGTATGCCGGGCTCGAAGAGACCAACCGGAATTTCGACGCCATGATCGTCGCCAACGAAGGCGAGAATTTCAGCGTCGGCGCCAACCTGATGATGGTTTTGCTCGCGTCCCAGGAAGGCGAGTGGGAAGAACTGAACCTCGCCGTTCAGCGTTTCCAGCAAGTCAACATGGCCCTGAAGTATTCCCCCAAGCCTGTGGTTGCAGCTCCCTTCGCGCGAGCGTTGGGCGGTGGTTGCGAGATCGTTCTGCATTCCACGCGCGCCCAGGCATCGGCGGAGACTTACATCGGCCTCGTCGAGTTAGGAGTCGGTCTTATCCCGGCGGGCGGAGGCTGCAAGGAATTGATCGTGCGCCTCAAGGATCCACGTCGAGTGTTCGAGTTGATCGGCTACGCCAAGGTTTCCTCCAGCGCCGAGGATGCTAAGAAACTCGGCCTGCTCGACCGCGCGGATCGTATTTCGATGAACCCGGAACGCCTGATCGCCGATGCCAAAGCGCTGGCCCTTTCCCTCGCGCCTGGTCACTCTCCCGGCTCTCCCCGCACGGACATCAAGGTCGGTGGCGAGAATGTTTATGCGCTGCTGAAACTCGGGGCCTGGTCCGCCCGCCAGGGTCATTTCATCAGCGATCACGATTTGTCGATCGCCGAAAAGCTCGCCCACGTCTTGAGCGGTGGCTCCCTTACAGGCGAACAAACCGTTTCCGAGCAGTATCTGCTCGATCTGGAGCGGGAAGCTTTCCTCAGCCTTTGCGGAACTCCAAAGACTCAGGAACGCATGGGGTATATGCTGAAGACGGGAAAACCCTTGCGCAACTAACGGGCGTACCCGGGAATCAAACTAACTATGGAAGCCGTCATCGTCGATTGTCTTCGTACCGCCGTCGGCAAAGCTCCGAAAGGCGCTCTCCGCAACACCCGCCCGGACGACCTGGCTGCCGCCGTGTTCCGCAATCTGATGGAGAAATATCCTTCCGTCGATCCATCCGAAGTGGACGACGTGATCCTTGGCTGTGCCATGCCGGAAGCCGAAGCCGGCATGAACATGGCCCGTCTGGCGTCCATGCGCTCCGGCCTCCCCGATTCCGTGCCAGCGGTCACCATCAACCGGTTTTGTTCCTCCGGGCTTCAGGCCATCGCCATGGCGGCCGACCGTATTCGCTCCGGTAGCGCTCAAATCATCATTGCGGGCGGTGCGGAATCGCTGAGCATGATCCCCATGTCGGGCAACAAATTCGCGCCGAATCCATGGATTGTCGAGCACATGCCGCAGCTCTACATGGGCATGGGTCTCACCGCCGAAGAGCTCACGCGCAAGTACGGCATCAGCCGCGAAGATGCCGACCGCTTTGCTTATCGCAGCCATCAGAACGCGCTGCGAGCCCAGGCGGAGAAACACTTCGACGAGGAGATCGTGCCGCTGGATGTCGACTCCACGATCCTCGAAAACGGAACGCCGAACCATCGCACACAAGTTTTTCAAAAGGACGAAGGCCCCCGCGCCGACACGTCCATCGAAGCTTTGGCTAAATTGAAACCCGTCTTTCAATCCGACGGCACGGTCACGGCCGGCAACTCGTCGCAAACCAGCGATGGCGCCGCAGCGGCTCTCGTCATGTCGGAGAAAAGGGCCAGGGACCTCGGGCTCAAGCCCAAGGCCCGTTTCGTGAGCTTCGCCGTGGGCGGTGTCCCGCCCGAAATTATGGGCATTGGTCCGGTAGTCGCGATTCCAAAGGCGCTTGCCCTGGGCGGCCTGAAGCTGCAGGACATCGGCGTCATTGAATTGAACGAAGCCTTCGCGGTTCAGGCGCTGGCCGTTATTCGCAAGGCGGGCCTCGATCTCGAGCGAGTGAATCCGAACGGCGGAGCCATCGCGTTGGGCCATCCGTTGGGTTGTACTGGCGCAAAACTCACCGCCACCATCCTGCGCGAAATGCAGCGCCGCAATCACAAGTACGGCATGGTGACCATGTGCGTCGGCGGTGGTCAGGGCGCCGCAGGCATCTTCGAAAACCTCAACTAAACGGCAACGCCATGGCATCCTCCCTAGTCTCCCCCACCAAGTCAAAAGGCGGGTCTTTCCTGCTCGAGGCATCGCGCCCCCAGGACACGTTCTCGCCCGAAGATTTCACCGACGAGCACCGCGCCATCGCCCGTACTACCGACGAGTTCTGGAAGCAGGATGTAGCTCCTAAACTCGAAGCTCTGCAGCATCAGGAACCCGGCGTCGCAGTTGCATTGCTACGCCAGGCAGGCAAGTTAGGCCTGACCGGCGTCACAGTTCCAGAGAAGTACGGCGGCATGGAGATGGATCTCATCTCGGCGATGATCGTCGCCGAGGGTCTTGCCAAGGATGGATCCTACGCCGCCTGGCATGGCGCTCACAGCGGCATTGGAACCTTGCCCCTGTTGCTCTTTGGCACCGAAGAACAAAAGCAGCGCTACCTTCCGAAGCTCGCGACGGCCGAAATGGTCGCGGCTTATTGCCTCACCGAACCGCAAGCCGGTTCCGACGCTCTTGCAGCCAAGACACGCGCGGATCTCAGCCCGGACGGGAAGCACTACATCCTCAACGGGCAGAAGATGTGGATCACCAACGGCGGCGCGGCCGACTTCTACACCGTGTTCGCCAAGATCGACGGTGAGAAGTTTACGGCTTTCCTGGTCGAACGAAATTACCCTGGGCTACAGCCCGGAGCCGAAGAGAAAAAGATGGGCATCAAGGGCAGTTCCACCACCGCCATCTACTTCGACAAGGTCGCGGTTCCGGTGGAGAATGTGTTGGGCGAAATTGGCCGCGGCCACATCATCGCCTTCAACATTCTGAACATCGGACGTCTTAAGCTCGGCGCTTTCGCCGTCGGCGGCGCCAAGGAAGTACTGCGCGAATCCATCAAGTATGCCCAGGAGCGCAAAGCGTTCGGGAAATCGATCGCTCAGTTCGGCATGATCCAGCACAAGCTCGCCGAGATGGCCATCCGTATTTATGTTGCCGAGTCGATGACGTATCGTGTTGCCGGCCTGATCGAAAATCAGTTGCAGGGTTTTTCCTGGGAACAGCCCCAAGCCGCTCAAACCATGTTGAAGGCGGTCGAGGAGTTTGCAGCGGAGTGCTCCTACATAAAAATTTTCGGCTCGGAGACGCTCGATTACGTCGTGGATGAGGGTGTGCAGATCCACGGCGGCTACGGCTTTCATCAAGACTATCCAGTCGAGCGAGCCTACCGCGATTCGCGCATCAACCGCATCTTCGAAGGGACTAACGAAATCAATCGGCTTCTCGCTACCGGCATGTTGCTGAAGCGCGCGCAGAGAGGCCAGCTCGGTCTGGTCGAGGCCGTCAAGAAACTCCAGGCGGAGATCCTCGCCGGGCCGAAACTCGATCCGGGCATCGATGAAGATTCCAAGTTGGTCGAGAACGCCAAGAAGGTCGCTCTCTTTGCGCTGGGTGTTGCCTACCAGAAGTTCTTGACCTCTCTCGAGGACGAACAGGAAGTCCTTGCCGCAATAACCGACATCGCCATGAACGCGTTCGCCATGGAATCCGCTTGGTTACGGACACAGAAGCTGGCTGGCGGCAAAGGCGAGGCGTCGGCTCAAATGTGCGCGGTCTTCCTGCGGGAAGCCATGGAGACGATCGAGAGCGCCGGCCGCACGGTCCTCGCCGCCAGCTCCGAAGGCGATGCGCTGCGCACCAATCTCGCCGTGCTCAAGCGCTTCACCAAGTTCGAGCCGGTCAACGCTGTCGACCTGCGGCGCAAGATCGCCAACCGCCTCCTGGCCGCGCGGCACTACGTCGTCCAATAGACCGCGGCGTGAAGCTTGTCATCACTGTCGGGCTGCCCGGTGCTGGCAAGTCGACTTACCTGGCCCGCCTGGGCGTGACCGCAATTTCTTCCGACGAAATCCGCCGCTTGCTTGCCGACGATCCAACCAACCAGACCATTCATCGCCGAACCTTCGCTACCATCCGTTATCTGGTTCGACAGCGTCTTGAGATCGAGCGGCCAGAAACGTACGTCGACGCCACCCACCTGACCGTGTGGGAGCGTAGCCCCTACGTTCGCCTCGCCCAGCGCTATGGATGCGAGTTGGAAGCTCTATTCTTCGACACGCCCGCCGAAATCTGCATCGAGCGAAATCGATTGCGCCAGCGCGTCGTTCCTTCTGAAGCCATCCTTGAAATGGCGCGGCTCCTCACGCCGCCAACTTTGGATGAAGGCTTTACCCGGATACAGCGAATCGCGGGCTAATCGACGAACTCTACCCGATACTCTTCGATCACTGGATTGGCCAGTACGTCCCTTGCAATCTGTTCAAGTTCGGCGCTCACCTTCGCCCGATCGGTGCCCGATTCCAGCGTGATCTCGAAGAATTTGCCCTGTCGTATTGCGGCGATTGAAGTATGCCCCAGCCCCACCAGCGCAGACCGTATGGTCTGCCCTTGAGGGTCGAGAACTGTCGGTTTCATAGACACATAGACGCGTGCTTTCATGGAATGTCCATTGTACTAAGTACCGGTTCTCGCCCCGGCTTTGACATGGAATCGCGCGGTCAGGCATCTACAGATCATGAGATCGCCGATGCCAGTCGGATGGTTGGCTCTGGCGGGCCTTCTGGCGCTTCCGCAGTCCAGCGCGGTCCGATCCCAGGAAATCGCGTCTCCGTCCAATCCCCAGGTTTCCGCGGCGTGGGACGTTCTGAAGCAAGGCCTTGCCGACAACGACGTGGAGCATCGCAAAAACGCGATCGCCGCGATCGGGACGATCGGCCCCAACGAGGAAGCCGTCCATCTGGTGGAGCGCGGTCTCCAGGACAAAGATGCCGACGCCCGGCAAACCGCCGCCGAGACACTGGGCGAGATGAAGGCGCGATCGGCAATCCCCAATTTGAAAGCCGCGTTGGACGACGCCCCGGAGGTCAGCTTCACCGCCGCCCGCGCGCTTTGGGACCTCGGCGATACAAGTGGCCGGACGATTTTCCAGGAGGTTCTGGAAGGTGAACGCTCAGGCGCTCCCAACAAGCTCAAAGGAGCGGCCAAGGCTGCGAAAAAGAAATTGCAGCCGGGCCAGCTCGCATTGATGGGCGTTAAAGAAGCGAGTGGCGCGCTGTTAGGCCCCGCATCGCTTGGTATCGTTGCGACCGAGCAAGCGGTCAAGCTGCTGAAGAAGGATGGAGGCGCGGCCGGACGCAGCATCGCCGCCGAAGTGTTGGGCAAGGACTCCGATCCGTACGCTTTGACGCTTCTTGAATGGGCTCTCGACGACGACAACTGGGGCGTGCGCGTCTCCATCGCCAAGGCACTCGGCGATCGCGGCAACGAAGCAACCATTACCAAGCTGGAGCCGCTCCTCAAAGACGATCGCCACGCCGTCCGTTACATGGCGGCGGCTTCCATCGTCAAGATCTCTTCCAAACGATCTATCGCATCCAACAACTAGACATTGGATGCGTGTCTGTCCTAACCTACGACTTAATGGAGTCGGAGGTTCTTTATCGTCAAAGTTTGTGTTCTTGCCAGCAGTAGCTCGGGGAATTGCACGTTCATCGGCACTGAGCGCACCCGCATCCTCGTCGATGCGGGGCTGAGCAAGCGTGACATTGTTGCCCGGCTCGCCGCGATCGACGAGCTTCCTGAGAACCTGCATGCCATTCTCATCACGCACGAACACTCCGATCACGTCAGCGGACTGGTGACACTCGCTCGGCAGTTGAACATCCCCATATTCATTACACGCCTCACCGCGCCCGCCATTCCTTGGGGCGAGTTCACGCCCAAGCTCGACTGCTTTCAAGCCGGCATGACTTTTTCGATCGGCGACATCGACATCGACAGTTTCACCATTCCCCACGATGCCATCGATCCGGTCGGCTTCTGTTTCCGGACCCAGGGAATCAAGGTCGGGCTCGTTACCGATCTCGGCTATCTGACCGACTCCATCAAGTTCCATTTGCGCGCCACCGACCTGCTGATTCTGGAGGCCAATCACGACCTGGAAATGCTTAGGGTCGGGCCATATCCCTGGTCGGTGCGGCAAAGAATCATGGGCCGCATGGGTCACTTGTCCAACGACGCTGCCTGCGACTTCATCAGACAAGACTTGGATACGGCCGTCTCAACTCTGGTCTTGGGACATTTGAGCGAGCATAATAACCATCCGGCCAGAGTTCGCATGGAAGCCCTGAAAGCTCTCTCGAACCGGGGACTCTTCAGCCCCCAATTGATCGTTGCCGAACCGAAAAGGCAGACCGAGGTTTTCACCTACTGAATGATTGAACGCTATACCCGGCCCGAGATGGGCCGCATCTGGAGCGAAGAGAACAAGTATCGCCAGTGGCTGGAAGTCGAGCTGGCAAGTTCGGAGGCGCTGGCGCATTTCGGTCTGGTCCCCGCCGAGGAAGCGCGCCTGCTGCGCCAACACGCCAAGGTCGATGTCCGCCGCATCCACGAGATCGAGCGTGAGGTCCGCCACGACGTCATTGCTTTCACAACAGCCGTGGCCGAGAGCATGGCCGCCGCCGGACACGCCGGAGCCTCCCGTTGGTTCCACTACGGCCTTACATCCAATGATGTGGTCGATACCGCGCAGGCCCTTCTTACCCGAAGCGCGTCCGAAATCATCCTCAAAGGTCTCCAAGACCTCGCGGAAGTTCTCAAGAAGAGGGCATTCGAATTCAAAGACACCATCATGATCGGCAGGACCCACGGCATCCATGCCGAGCCGATCACCTTCGGCCTGAAGCTTGCCCTTTGGTACGACGAGGTGCAAAGAAACCTGACTCGCTTTAGGAGCGCCGCCGAGGAAATGCGTGTCGGCAAGATCTCCGGCGCCGTCGGCACGTTCGGCCATATCGGACCGGAAACCGAGGAACGCATCTGCGAGATTCTGGCCCTGCAACCCGCCCCCATCGCATCCCAGGTCATTTCCCGCGACCGGCACGCCAACTACGTCGCCACCCTGGCGCTCATCGCCGCGACCCTCGAAAAGATCGCCCTCGAGGTTCGCCACCTCCAACGCACCGAGGTTCGTGAAGCCGAGGAGCCATTTGAAGCCGGCCAAAAAGGTTCCTCCGCCATGCCCCACAAACGCAATCCGGTAACCTCCGAGCAAATCTGCGGCTTGGCCCGGGTAGTCCGCGCGAATGCCCAGGCGGCTTTTGAGAACATCGCACTGTGGCACGAACGCGACATTTCCCACTCGTCCGTGGAGCGCATCATCCTTCCCGATTCCACCACTCTGATCGACTATATGCTCGCCAAGACCAATTGGCTCGTCTCCGGTCTTCGGGTTTATCCCCACAGAATGCAGAAGAATTTGGACTTAACCAATGGGTTGGTTTTCTCGGGCCAGTTGTTACTGGATCTAACCTCAGCCGGCATGTTACGTGAGGAGGCTTACAAAAAAGTACAGGGCCGCGCCATGGAAGCGTGGGAAAAAGACGGCAATTTTCGCTCTGCCATCGAGTCCGACCCCGAAATCACCAAGCACCTGGACCCGCCTTCCCTGGCGAAAAGCTTCTCTGTTTCCAGACAGTTAGCGAATGTGAATAAAATCTTCATGAGAGTTTTTCCAACACATTAAGTCCCCCTCGGTAAACCACTCGAAATCTGTGGGTTCAAAACTACCGGTTCTCGCTTACACTATTACTTGGTAGGGTGGCCCCGTGAAAAATTCTTGCCGCTCAGATAGACATAACGACCTAGGACTTGCCAGAGTGTTGCTGGTTAACGACGATCTGACGTCGCGTTTGACGTTGCAGACCGTCCTGGAAGCGGGCGGCTATCGCGTCGACGCCGCAGCCTCCGCAGCCGAAGCCGTTGGCAAATTGGACGAGCAGGAGTATCAATTAGTCCTCAGCGATCTTCAGATGGAGTCGCCCCAGGCTGGTCTCAAAGTTCTGGCTCACGCCCGCAACATGGACTATAAGCCGGCAACTGCCATCGTCACTACCTATCAGAACGCCAAGCCTCAAAAACAGGCACGCGCTCTCATCGAGCCCGAAGACGTTCCAGGACTCCTAGCCAAGGTCGCCAATCTGATCAGCGAGCGTGCGGCCCGCAAAATCCAGCGGGAACTACGGCACGCTAACTAGCAGACCCGTAAACCGCTTCCTCAAACTGGTCTAACGAACCTGCAAAGAAATGATCGCGGGCTTCGATCCAAATCAGCTCTTTTGGTCCGCTCAGCGCAGCGACATACGCCTCTAATACTCCGGTCGCGCAGAATTCGTCATTCGTGCTCTGGATGAACGTCTTCGGGGTGTCGCAGCGCCCGACCTCTGCGCTCCCCGGATGACCCGCGGCAAAGCCCACTGCGATCACCCGCTGAATTCCCGGCACTTCACATCCCAGCCTCAGAACGATCTTCGCTCCGAATGAGAATCCGGCTAAGCTCAACGGTAGTCTCGGGAATCGCGATCGCAGCAGGTTCGACGCGGCCTTAGCGTCCTCCATCTCACCGATTCCGTTGTCATACACGCCCTCGCTCATATTGACCCCGCGATAGTTAAATCGCAGCACCACCGCTCCGGTCCGCCGCATCGCGCGCGCAATCCTGTACACCACCTTGTTGTGCATCGTGCCGCCATGTTGGGGATGTGGATGGCAGACCAACACCGCTTGGCTCGGCTCGCGATCCTCCGGCGGCTCAATGAGCGCTTCCAGTTTACCTGCCGGCCCTTGGATAAAGAGAGATTCGATGCGGCGCGCCATCAATTGGTGCGATAGTTCGTGAACTGCATGTCGATCCCGAAGTCGTGGCCGCGCAGCAGAGCGATTACTTCCTGCAAAGAGTCGCGATCGCGCCCGGATACCCGAACCAAGTCCCCCTGAATGGACGCCTGCACCTTTTTCTTGCTGTCCTTGATCGTCTTCACGATATCGCGGGCCTTTTCGATCGGGATGCCTTGCTGCAAGGAAATTTCCTGCCGCACGCTGGACCCAGCGGCCGGCATGATCGGATTAAACGTCAGCCCTTTGAGCGGAACCTTGCGCTTCGCCAGCTTTTGCTCAAGGACCTCCGTCACGGCCTTCAGCTTGAATTCGTCCTGGCTCGCCAGGAGAATCTTATTGTCCTTTTCGTTCAGCTGAATATCGGACTTGGAATCCTTCAGATCGAAGCGCGTATGAACTTCTTTCAGTGCCTGCTGAATCGCATTGCTGACTTCAGCCAGGTCGATCTTGGAAACGATGTCGAAAGTATTGTCGGGCATGGCCTAATGACCCAATGCTATCAAGACTCGCTCGGTAATCTCATGGATCATGGCCGGCAAGGCGGCATCCAAGGCGAGTGTAATTGCCGCGCGCACTCGTTCGGGGTCGATTTCGGGCGCGGGCGCAGCCGCCGCAACTGGCGTGGATACCAGGGAAGGCTGCGCGTTAGCCGAGCCAAGGACCTCCGCGAACAGACCCCGTGCCAACTGCGCCTCCTTCACCAAAGGATCGATGGTGCTCATCACCTTCGAAGCTTCGAACGGCTTCTTAAGGATCGCGTCGCAACCCGCCCTCGCGGCTTCTTCCTCGTCGAATGGCTCCAGCAGGCCCGCCGTCAGCACCACTCGAACATGCTTGAACATCGGGTTGTTCTTCACGTGGCGGCACAGTTCGAACCCGGATTTCCCAGGCAGGAACACATCTGCGACGATCAAATCGGGATCGACATCGGAAAGGCGTAATAGCGCCGCATCGCCATCCGTTAAACTGACGACCTCAAAGCCTTCTTCCCTGAGAATGCGCTCCCCCATGCGCTGCGCGTGGGGACTGTCGTCAGCCAGCAGGATGCGGCTCATCGAGAACTATTTGGACGACGAACTGGAGGACGAACTCGATGACGACTGTTTCGTCTTCTTGTTGTTGTTCTTATTGTTCTTGCCGTTTTTCGTGTCGTTGGTCTGGCTCTGCGTCGGATCCTGAGTCGTCGCCGCCGCCGGATCGGCAGCCTTGGCAGCCCCGCCCGCCGCCGGTGGATTGGCTCTGGCATCTGGATTCGTATCCAGCGCCGAGCCGTCCGTGACCGTTGTCGCAGTTACGTCTCCGCTGAATCCAGCGCCGCCGGTCGTGGATGCGGCAGGAACCGTGGGAGGAACCGATGGACGCAACGTCGTCATGGCTGGCGCTCCGGAACGAGCCGCTGTGCTCACATCCGGTCCACGCTTGAGAAAACTCGTGCTGCGGCTGATCATTCCCGCCCTCTGCCTGTTTTCGTTCTCCCACTTCATGCGATTGAGCGCGATGGGGTCGGCCTCTGGAACCGGAAGTTCCAATTCCTTCAGTCTCTTGGTGGCATCGTCCGCCCATTCGCTCAACGGATAGTCGCGCACGATGCGCGCGTATGCGTCGCCTTCCTGCTTGCGGTACCGGGGCCCCAGTTTTCCATAAGCCTGGCCCAAATTCCACAACGTGTCCCCGGCCTTGCTATAGAGCGGATACTGTTCCACCACGTGGCTTAGGCGGTTGGCCGCGGCGGAATTATCCCCCCGCTTGTAATAGAATTCGCCGACCTTGTACTCGCCCTCCGCGATCGCCTCTTGAATGTTTCGTAAGAGCTGCTGCGTCTCCGGTATGAACTTGCTGTTCGGAAACTGAACCACCAGTTGCCTGCACTCGTCTTCGGCCCGGAGCGCCTGGCTTTGATCCCGATCCACCTTCTCCATCTGCTTGTAGTGGATCATGCAAATCTTCTGTTGCGATTCGGCCGCTTCCTCCATGGTCGGATAGAACAGAATGAAGTCCTTGTACTCGGCTTCCGCCTGCGCCAGCCCTGCCGTGCCACCCTCGCGATACCAGCTATCCGCGATGGCGAGCTTGGCTTTCGCCAGATACTCGCTCTGATCGTATGTGTTGATCAGTGTGTTGAGCGTCAGCCGCGCAATCTCGAACCGGCTGTGTTCGATGTCGCTGACCGCCCGGTCGAAAAGCACCTTATCAGGCTGCTTGGTGTCCTTGGTGATTGGGTTATCGTACTTCTTGCGGTGGAATCCGCAAGAGGCCAGTAGCCCCGCCATCAGCGTCACGACCAAAATATAACGAGCCATAAGCACCTAAAACCCTAATTCTAAACTTTAGCGAACAGCGCTTCCCGCGCCGTCTTTTGCAACCCTGCGAAGGCTGCGCCCGCATCGGACGTGTGAAAAATCGACGACCCTGCTACCAGCCAGTCACACCCCGCGCGCGCAATATCCGCCGCATTCTCCCGCGTTACACCGCCATCGATCTCGATCGCGAAATCGAGCCCTAACTCCCTGCGCCGCCAAGCCAATGCCTCAATTTTTTGAAGCGCGTTCGGGATGAACGCCTGACCGCCGAAGCCCGGATTAACGCTCATGATCAGCACCTGATCCACCAAATCGAGCACCTCGCTCAACGTGGAAACCGGCGTTCCTGGATTCAACACAACACCAGGCGACGCTCCCTCTTGCCGGATCATCCGCAAGGTCCGGTCCAAGTGTATGCAGGCTTCCTGATGCACCAGCACGTGGCTCGCTCCCGCCCGGATGAAGTCCGAGGCGTAGCGGTCAGGATCGCTGATCATCAGGTGAACATCCAGCTTTAGCCCGGTAAACTTGCGGATTGACTCCACGACCGGGATCCCGATGCTGATGTTTGGCACGAAGTGCCCGTCCATCACATCCACGTGCAACATGGACGCTCCGGCTCGTTCCACCTTCGTGATTTCGTCCCCTAAGCGCGCGAAATCCGCTGAGAGGATAGATGGTAAAATTTCAACCATTTACCCGCACTAAACAGATGTTAGCACAGCAATAAAAAAGCCATCTCCCTCGTCCAACCCGGGCAGCCGCTGGGTCACCTGCCAGGGTCCGGGGACCGTCTGGAGCACCAACTGGTTCTCCTCTTCCTCCAGTGAACAGGTCGAATAGACTAACCTACCGCCGGGACACAAGTGCTCCAGAGCGCTGCGAAGCAGCCGGACCTGTTTGCGGTGCAGATCAATTAGGTCCGACGGTTGAAGGCGCCACCGGATCTCAGGATTTCGCCCTAGGGTTCCGGTTCCGGAGCAAGGAGCGTCCACCAGAATACGGTCGAACTTGCAGTTGAACGGCAAGCTCTCCGTGCCGTCGAGAACCACGAGTGGGCAGTCTAAATCCTTGAGTCCCTTCAGCCGGTGCCGGTGAATATCGCAGGCAATCGCGCGAACTCCGGCTTGGATCGCTTGGGCCGTCTTGTTGCCGGGAGCCGCGCACAGATCGAGAAAAGTCTGGCCGGGATGCAAATCCAGCATGGGCACCACCGCCTGCGCGCCGATATCCTGAACCCGTCCCGTGGAGGCAACGTAACTCTCGGCAGGCTCCAGGAATGTGGTCGCAAACCTTTCGGTCGCATCCGAACCGTACTGTCGATCCCATTGTTCGATCAACCACTCGGGCAACGACAATTCCGTGGCACGATCCGGCCAGGCCACCGGCGCGCGATCGATCTTGCGAAGCACCGCGTTGACCAGCCCCGCGGCGGATTGCTTGCCCGCCCGCTTCACCAGTTCCACGCTTTCATCCACCGCCGCGTGCGGGGGCACGCGATGCAGGTAACGCAGTTGATAGATCCCCATGCGCAGCGAGATGCGCACTTCCGGATCGAGCTTCCTTGCCGCAAGACGGCTGATCAGGTAATCGAGCTGGGCCTGGTACCGCAGGCATCCAAAGACGATCTCCGAAGCAAGCCCGGCATCGCGCGTTTCAAGGTCGGTGGAATACCTCAACAGAAGGTCGGAAGCATAGCCGCCTTCATACACTTTCTGCAAAACCGTGAAAGCGACCTGTCGCGCGGGGGACACGTTCTTCTATTTTAGTTCTTGGATTCAGTCGCTTGTCCGATTTTTTTGTAATCTGGGCGCTCGTTTTGGAATCGTGAGACCTTCTGCAGGAATTTGTCGATGGGCACAATTTCATAATTACGCACGTTCGCGCACCAGTTACATGCGTATTAGGAATGAGTCTCCCGCAACGCAGGGTCTCCCCCGCATTGCAACCAAGTGCGCATTTCTTGATCAAAATGATGCCCACGGTCATTCCGCCCCGCTGAATCGCCTACTGACTTTGCGGAGTTCAGCAGCGCGGATAATATCATTGTGGGACTCCGAATTCTTTAGCTACGGCGATGCCTGATACTCTTGGTCCTCTTGCAAGTCCGAACACGTTGATTTCGGTTTTCGCGTTGCTCGTTTCGAGTTGCTCGGCATTCTTTGCCTGGCGATCAGCAAGAAGTGCGGCCCGCGCCCTGAGCATAAGCGAGAGCCAGGAGGAGCGCCGTCAACCCAAAATTGGGCATTTACCTAGTCAACGGATATCGTCAACTAGTGCCGGTGCGACAGCTTTTCGGCTTCCTCGTATCCGTCAGCAACCCAACAGACATCAACAACTCCGTAGCTCGCGCAGAACTCCAGATCACCTACTTATTAGAGAATGCCGTCAAAGCAGTTTGCCGAATCCAGCACAATGCCACTTTGGGAGAGAGCGATGCAAGTGATGCCGAGCCTGCCACGGTGCTTTCATTACCGTTGCGAATTGATGCACACCAGACCGTGTCTGGATGGCTATTATTCGCTTTAGACAATGAAGTGATTCGCCAAGGAACCGTGGACGCCCATCGACTTATCTTGGAGGACACACATGGCGTAGCAACCACCACGGACCCTATCATGGTAAGAGAGTGGACCGATGAAAGACTACGCCGAGATCCCGGTTAGCAATCCCAGGGAGGCGCAACCGGTACGGATTGTCACGGATGCTGCCGTCATGACTCGCGGCAGACAGGGAGGCCGACTGCTGCCAGTGCTTCTTCTTGACACCTCAAACCGACCCGACCTGGCGGAGTTTATTAGGGTACATCGATCCTTCGGGCCTGGCGATGTGAAAACGCAATGGGGTCAGGTAGCGGGGCATGAGGGAACTGTTTCATTGATACTGACGTTCATTCGGCCCATAGAACTTTTCGTGATCCTGGAATTCGACATAGTCAAGCAGGGCATCCTTGTTGAGCAAACACTAACCTGCCAAGGGCTATATCTTACCCAGGCCGAGGCAGAAAATGATCGTCTTATGAAAAACCCCGACCGTCCGAGCGTGATTGTTGAAGTACCCGATACGGGATTTAGAAAGACGTGGGACGACCTTTTTCACAAACACCTTGCCAAGGATTTCCGAGACAAGGGGCTGAGCCGTTCTGACTCAAGACGCGCAGCACGTTCGGCAATCGAAGAATTAAGAAAGTTTGGCTCTTTGCGGATGCGCGACGTTCACGACTAAAGACATAAGTATAATCGCGGGTCATTGAGTCCTCTTCCTGCCACCAGTTAACTTTTCCGAGAACCTTCCCTCGTCAATACCCAAACCGCGGAGCCAACTTCGCGCTCATCTCATCTATGCACTCCGTTGGGCACCTACCCAACTTCTTTCCGTGCCGGCTTTCCAATGGATTCTTTTGTAACCGGCGTGCGCATTCGCCCGTGATAGCCTGACTCTTATGCCAATCTCCAACTTCGATCGCCGCGATTTCCTGCGTGCCCTTGTTGGCGGTGCAGCAGGACTGTCCTTCACCTATTACGGTCTTGGACAAGGCGGACCCCCTCCACCCATCACGGCGACCAAGCTATCCGACAAGGTTGCAGTCCTCATGGGCGACGGCGGCAATGTCGCCGTCATCATCGGCGACGACAGCCTCATGCTCATCGACGGAGGACTGCCGGAACGCGCCGCGGACCTGCAGAATGCCATCAAGGGTATCGACAGCCATCCCGTCAAAGTCCTCTTCAACACGCATTGGCACTTCGACCATACCGGTTCCAACGAACTGCTCGGCAACCTCGGCACCAAGATCGTCGCCCATGAAAACACCAAAAAGTGGGTAAGCATGAAGGTCACCCTGGAGGCGCTCAATCGCACGTTTGATCCGCTCGCCACCGTGGGCCGTCCCACCGAAACCTTCACGAAGAGCGGGAAGATGACTTTCGGCAAAGAGAAAATCGAGTACACCCACCACGCGCCTGCACACACCGACAGCGATGCCTACGTCTTCCTCCCAGGTCCAAACATCATCCATTGCGGCGATACGTTCTTCAATGGTTTTTATCCGGTGATCGACTACTCCACCGGCGGCTGGCTCGGTGGAATGGTAGGCGCCGCCCAGACGATGCTGAAGGCCGGCGATGCGAAAACTCGAATCATACCGGGCCACGGCCCTTTGGCCTCCAAAGACGACCTGCAGACCATGCACGACACGCTCGCCAAGATCTACGAGCGCATGGCGCCCATGGCCAAGCAGGGCAAGAGCGTCGAAGAAGTGGTGGCCGCCGCGCCAACCAAGGAGTTCGACGACAAGTACGGTAAGGGACTCATGCCGCCACCGGCGTGGACCAAGGTCGCTTACACCAGCATCCTGCGCCACAACCAGAAGAGCTGACACTACACGGCTGTTGTCTCAAACTTCCGGCTGGCCTCGTTGTAAGTAGTCACTAACCCAGGACCGATGTGATACACCCAGCCGTGCAGAACAAGATCGCCCTGTGCCAGTCGAGCCGCAACTGCGGGATGTGAGCGCAGATTTTTCAACTGCGCGACCACGTTATCTTCCGTCAGAGCCAATAGGAATTCAGCGGTCGGCTCCGCCTCGCGGCGCTCCACGTTCGTATAGCGCAACCAGGTCGTGACATTGGGAAAAGCTTCCAACGCATCGGGATTGAGCGCGCCTCTCATCACGCCGCAATCGGTGTGTCCGCAAACGATCACCTCGGGAACTCGCAGCACGCCCACCGCGTATTCGATCGTGGCCGAAACGCCGCCGACCGCATCGGGATATGGCGGCACTACGTTTCCAATCACCCTACAGATGAACAGTTCTCCCGGTTTGGTTTGCGTCAGTAGGCATGGGTCGATGCGAGAATCGGCGCACGTGATAAAAAGCGCCTCGGGCCGCTGTCCTAGAGCCAGCTTTTCAAAAAGGTCCTGATGTTCCGGATAAACCTGCTTTTGGAATCGAGAGACTCCCCTCAGGAATTTGTCGATAGGCACACTATCAAATTACGCCATCCCGTCCCTCAATACCCCAACAACGGAGCCAGCTTCGCCTTCACCTCATCCATGCACTCCGTCGGACACCTTCCCCGCTTCTCCGCGTGCCGGGCTTTCCAATCGATGCTCTTCACATGATCGGCCAAGATCACTCCCGTTACCCCCCGGCCGGCGGGTACCGATACTTCGAAAGGGTATCCTTTTGTTTGATTCGTGATGGGACATACCAGCGCCAAGCTCGCTTTCGAGTTATATATTCTCGGACTCAGGACCAATGCTGGGCGGCGGCCCGCCTGTTCTCGTCCGGCCTGTGGGTCGAATGTCAGCCAAACGAAATCTCCACTTTCCGGTACATACGTGCCCTTCACCAGGACTCCTCGCCCTGCGGTTGCCCCCAATCCATTTCGCGGTGACGATTCTTCGCGGTAATCTTCGACACCAGCTGCGAGAGTTCGTATCTCGGGCGGCTTGCGCGCAACACGATACTGCCATCGCGTTCGACAATCAACGCTAGAGCATCACCCGCATTGAGTTGGGCCTGCTTGGCGATCGGCTGGGGAATCCGAATTGCCAAGCTGTTACCCCATTTCGAAACAGTGGTCTCGTTGAGCATATGTATATACATTGAATATACGCTCCCGAACCACCATGACGCAACCTACCGCCTACTTGTAAGCTTCAATCGCTTTCCGCTGCATCGACCCTGCAGCGAATTCCAGCATCTCCAGGCGCACTCCGTTCGGATCGTTAATGCTCGTGTGAGGCGCTCCGCTCCCAACCGAGGTCGGCTCGGGCACGGTGACGCCGCGTTTGCGCAACTCTGTCACCAGGTCGCCCATGTTTTCCGTCTGGAAGCCGACGTGATTGATCCCCACCGGCCGCTCGGCGTTGGCCTGCGAGAGTTCCAGGAACGTATACTTGTCCACTTGCAGGTACATAGTGGTCGGATTGCCGCTCTTATCGCGCATGACAAATCCTTCCCGCATGCCCAGCGTCTTCATATAGAAGTCCGTCGACTCCTGGAGATTCTTCACGTAAATCCCGACGTGATTCACGCGAATGGCAATGCCCTTATCCTGCTGGGCTTCGATCGACTTGATGGTAACCATCCCCAGGACGATTCCTGCGGCAAATAAAACCGATCCACGCATCCGGCGACGCATAAGGTTGCTCCTGTGGCTTGAGTCTCGTAGTCCGGCGGAAATTGCCGGTTAATGACCAGCCAGTATATCGCAACGCCTCTACCAACCACCTCGCAACTCTCGCGCTCTAGGTCCCCGCAGCGTTACTAGCCGGCATCTCATGCAAACCCGGTCTCGCCGCAGAAGCCTGGGAGGTCCATTCATCCATTCATATTGACAGACAGAATGTCTGTATGTTATTCTGACTGTCATGAACATATCGGACCGAATCCGCGATCACGTGCGCGCAAAATACGTCGAGACGGCGCGTCTCAATCACCAGCAGCGATTCTCGGTCCGGTGCGGAACTGTGGAGAAGGAACTGGGCATGTCGAATCGCATTGCCCACGTTTGTACTGCCTTAAAGACGCCGAAGTTTCTCGAGCCGAACGGACTGCGTCTAGTCGATACGAGCGGTCCTCCATCCGGTACGAGCACCACGGTCGTGTATACGTACGAGTTCTGCGACACCGCGGCCAACACGTCCGTGTCTAAGTCGTCGGAAACCGCTTCCATTTTCGCCAAGCTTAGACAGATGGAAGGTATCCTCAAAGACGTTTACCAGGAACTGGGCGGAGCCGAGCAAGCGGTTCGAGAAGAGCGGGAAGGCTACTCTCGATGAGCTTGGTGTATTGGGACACCATGCTCTTCGCCTATCTTTTTGAAGCGCATCCCCAATTCAGCGCGAAGGTCGCTCATATTGCGCGCCGCATGGAAGAGCGCGGCGATACCCTTTGCACGAGTGTTTTTACAGTGGGCGAGGTCTTGGCCGGCCCAAGCCGAACCCAACACTGGGACCAAGTATCCAACGTGCGCGCGTTTTTCCGCTCGCAGGAACTGCGCCTGCTCGAATTTAAGCTCTCTACTGCCGAAATCTTCGCGGAGATTCGAGGCCGTGGAGGCATCAAATCCGGCGACGCCATCCACCTCGCGTGTGCTGCCGAGGCGCGCGTCGATCTCTTCCTCACTCACGACAAGCGGCTGGCGAAGAAAATCGTTCCCGGCGTTCAATTCATTGCAACGCTAGATACGAACATTCTGTAGTCGTGGTGTTCGCGCCTGGCATGCCACTGCCGGCGCTCTATGTCTTCGCCGCGGAGCTGGCTGGCTCCTCGTATAACTGGCGAATCTCGGTTTCGCCTCCACCAGCCACTTTCAGAAAGTACTTCGTGTGCTCGATAGCCTCTTCCTTCGAGTTCGCCCGGATGATCGCGAAGCCTCCGACCACTTCTTTCGTTTCCGCAAACGGTCCGTCGGTCACGGTGAATTTCCCGTCGGCGAGCCGGACCCGCGCCCCTGCCGAGGTCGGCAAACATCCTTCGGTTGAAAGCAGCCAGCCCGCTGCCATAGCTTCCCCGATCAGCTTCCCCATGTCGTCCATCTCCTGCTGCGTGGGCGGGCGCTCGAGTTTGCGCGGTTTATACAAGCATAAAAATCGCATTCTAGATCTTCCTTTCTTTTGGTCGTTGAACCCCGGTTCCGGCCCTCTGGCCAGCGGCCGTATCTAGACTCTACTGGTACATCGAATAAGGACCGGCAAGATCGACACCTCCCGAATCTATTTTCAAGGTAGTGGTCAAAAAAGGAGCTGCGACGCAACGATATTCCCAGGATGCGCCATCTTCTTTCCCTTCATGCGGTTTACCTGGTGGCGCATTCAAAATACCCTCTTGTTTTTCCCCTTTTCTTCGCCTATCCTAAGATCATGGCTTTGACCAAAAGGCAAAAAGAGGTTCTCGACTTCATAGCGGATTTCGTCGAGGAAAATGGCTACAGCCCCAGCTACGACGAGTTGGCCCAGGCGTTAAAGTTGGCCTCCCTCGCCACGGTTCACAAGCACATCCAGGCGCTTGAATCCCGCAATTACTTGCGCCGGCTCTTCAATCAGAGCCGTTCCATCGAGGTCTCGGCGAAGTACGTACAGGAGCGTCGCAAAGCGCGTCCTGCCGCGCGCTCATCGGAAGTTCCGTTGGCGGGACGCATTGCCGCAGGTTCGCCGGTGGAAGCCATCCAGGGTCAGGACACGCTTCAGTTCGCCGATTTCGCCGGCAAGGGTGACACCTTCGCGCTCGAAGTTTCAGGCGACTCCATGATTGAGGATCACATCATGAGCGGGGATTATGTCCTGGTTGAAAAAACATCCGACGCGCGCAATGGCGAGATTGTTGTGGCGCTGGTAGGGGGAACCGAGGCCACGCTCAAGCGCCTTTATCGGGAACCTCATGGCCGGATCCGCCTCCAACCCGCGAACGCAAAGATGCAGCCTATCATCGTCGACGCTCACGAAGTTCAGATCCAGGGTCGGGTTCTGGCGGTGCTTCGCAAGTACAAGTAGACTGGAAGCAGAGTTCGCCACCAGCGATGCCTGCTACGCGTGAAACCAACACCCATGCCCTCGCGCTCACCGCGCTGAGCGACGAAGAGCAAATGTTCCAGAACACCGTCACGCGATTCGCGCGCGAGCGGATTGGTCCGCATGTCCGCGAAATGGACGAAGCTGGAATTTTTCGCAAAGAGTTGCTGTCCGAAATGTTTCAGCTTGGCCTGATGGGCATTGAAATCCCGGAAGAGTACGGCGGCCAGGGCGGCACTTTCTTCCAGGCGGTGCTTGCAGTGGAGGCTTTGGCTACGGTCGATCCGTCGGCGGCGGTGATCGTGGACGTTCAGAACACCATCGGCAATAACATTCTCATCCGCTGGGGCAACGATGCCCAAAAGCGCCATTACTTGCCCAGGCTCGCGCGCGACACCGTGGCTTCCTTCGCGTTGTCGGAAGCCGGTTCCGGTTCGGACGCATTTGCTATGGCCACCCGCGCCACACGACAAGGCGAGGGATACTCCCTCACCGGTCGCAAGCTCTGGATCACGAACGCCGCGGAAGCGGGTATCTATTTCGTGTTCGCCAATGCGAATCCTGAAGCGGGACACCGCGGAATAACTTGCTTTCTGGTGGAGCGTGGCACGCCGGGCTTCCAGGTGGGAAAGAAAGAAGACAAGCTTGGAATTCGAGCCTCGTCAACGTGCGAATTGATCCTGGACGATTGCCGCGTTCCGGCGGAAAACGTCCTGGGCGAAGTTGGAAAAGGTTACAAGATCGCGATCGAGACGCTGAACGAGGGCCGCATCGCGATCGGCGCGCAGATGGCAGGTCTGGCCCAAGGGGCGCTCCATCACGCCATTGCCTATGCGAAGCAGCGCCAGCAGTTCGGCAAGCCCATTGCCGAATTTCAAGGCGTGCAGTTCCAGTTGGCGGAGATGGCTACGGAGGTGGAAGCGGCCCGACTGCTGGTGTACAACGCCGCCCGTTTGCATGATTCCGGCCTTCCCTTCCTCACCCAGGCCGCTATGGCCAAATATTTTGCGTCGGAAATCGCGGAGAATACCGCATCGCGCGCGGTCGAGATCTTCGGCGGCGTTGGCTTTACCAAGGACTATCCCGTCGAAAAGCTGTACCGCGACGCCAAGATCGGCCGCATTTACGAGGGCACCAGTAACCTGCAGAAGATCACGATCGCCAAACAAATACTGTCCTAACGGCGGGGGTACACTGGTAATCGGGAAACCCGGAGCCCCCGGGAATCGTCCAGTTGGAGAGGTGTTATGCGTCTGGCCGTTACCTTCGTTCTGTTAAGCGGCGCAGCCTTCGCTGCGAATTCCGCCGACCCCACGCCCGATCAAATCGAAGACATCATCCAAAAATTCGCGGCCAAGGAGGCTGCCTTCGCGGAGGCGCGCGGCAACTATACGTACCGCCAAACGGCGCGCGTGATGTCGCTCGATGAAGGCGGTGCCACTACGGGGAAATGGGAGGAAGTGGCCGATATCATCTTCACTCCGGCCGGAAGGCGCACGGAGAAGGTAGTCTTCGCCCCGGTCAGTTCTCTCACCGCGTTCCAACTCGATCCCGGCGACATCCAGGATCTACGCGACGTTCAACCCTTTGTTCTAACGACCAACGAACTTCCCAACTACCAGATCCGCTATCTCGGGCGAGAGAAATTGGATGAGATTCCCTGCTTCGCGTTCGCGGTAAAGCCAAAAAAGATGGAGCAAGGTAAGCGCTATTTCCAGGGCACCGTTTGGGTTGACGACAAGGATCTGCAGATTGTGAAGTCCTACGGCCGAGGCGTTGGATTGTTGAAGAAGGGCGCCGACAATCAGTACCCGAAATTCGAAACCTACCGCGAGCAGATTGACGGGAAATATTGGTTCCCCACGTACACGATCGCCAACGACACGCTTCAGTTTCAGTCCGGTCCGCAACGGATGAAGATGACCGTGAAGTACGAGGACTACAAGCAGTTCAAGAGCGACGTCCAAATCAAGTACGACACGGATTCCGCGACCACGCCACCCAACACGGGCGCGCCGGCTGCGCCGTCCACGCCTCCTCCGGCCAAAAAGAAGTAGCGGCCGCGGGCATTGCATCTTCCGATTGACGACCTGCTGCCGGCGATCGTAGCATCGCTCGGTGAAACTCCGAACCTCGTCATTGAAGCTCCTCCAGGCGCGGGAAAAACCACTCGCGTTCCGCCGGCCCTATTCCCGTTGGTGCGGGGTCAAATTCTCGTGCTTGAGCCGCGCCGACTGGCTACGCGAATGGCCGCTCGAAGGGTGGCGCAGGAACAAGGTGAAGCATTGGGCGAAACCGTCGGATACCAGGTTCGCTTTGAAGAAGTCGCGAGCCCGAAGACGCGTTTGCGTTTTCTTACCGAAGGTATTCTTACGCGGCGCTTGATCTCCGATCCCCAACTCACCGGCGTGGATGTCGTCGTACTTGACGAATTCCATGAGAGGCATCTTGAAGGCGACTTGGCGTTGGCCTTGTTGCGGCGGCTTCAAACCACAACGCGTCCCGGCTTGCGACTGATCGTGATGTCAGCAACTTTAGACGCGGCGCCCATTGCTCGCTACTTGGGAGGTTGTCCCGTCCTTCGGTCCGAAGGCCGTCTCTTCCATCTTGCGATTTCTTATCAGCCCTACACGGCAGAACCCCTCGAGAAGCAAGTCGCTTCGGCGGTTGAGCGGCTGGTTGCCGGCAAACCATCCGGCGATATTCTTGTATTTCTTCCAGGGTCCGCTGAAATTCGGCGCGCCGATCGCGAATGCCGATCGATCGCGGATCGAAACAATCTTTTGATTCTGCCGCTGCATGGCGATCTCAGTGCCGAGGAACAGGACCGCGCGGTCTCGCCTGCCCGCGAGCGCAAAGTGATTTTATCCACGAACGTTGCTGAAAGTTCGATCACCGTCGAAGGCGTCACCGCCGTCATCGATAGCGGCTTAGCGCGTGTTGCAAGCGACTCGCCGTGGACCGGTCTTCCGACATTATCGGTATCGCGGGTCAGCAAGGCGTCAGCGACGCAACGCGCCGGGCGCGCCGCTCGAACGGCTCCAGGCCAAGTCATTCGGTTATATACTCCGGACGATTTTCATCGGCGCCGCGAACAAGATCCGCCCCAGATCACACGCCGCGAACTTTCAGAACTATGCCTCACTCTACGCGCGATGGGAGTTTCGCATCCCCATGAACTGGCCTGGCTCGATCCGCCGCCGGAAGCCGCTCTATCACGAGCTGAAGATTTGCTCGAAAGGTTAGGCGCAACCAGGGACCGGGCCAAACGAATGGCGCGCTATCCTCTGCATCCCCGTTTGGCGCGGCTCGTCATCGAAGCGGAGGATCGCGGCGCGGGTGAGGAGGGTTGCCGGGCTGCCGCGCTTCTGAGCGCCGGGGCGCGTACTCCTTCCTGCGATTTTTTGCACCTGCTCGATTCCCAGATGGACGCCATTTCCCAAAGGCATTTCGAGCAAATCCGCCGGATCGTTCGTCCGACGCGCGGCAAGAAGCACGAACCGAATGCTGTTCCACTTGCAATACTGGCGGCGTTTCCGGATCGCGTGGCGCGCCTTAACAAGGGTAGTCAACTGTTGCTTTCCTCAGGCGGCTCGGCGATGTTAGCGTGCGATGCGAAGGTTGCATTTCTGGTTGCTGTCGACATCGAAGATCGAAGCGAGCACGCTCAGCCGCTCGTCAGGCTTTACTGCCCGATCGAGTCTGCGTGGCTTATCGATTTATTCCCAAATCGGGTCGTCGAGCGGAATACCGTCGAGTGGGATCGAGTCAACGAGCGAGTCGAAGCCGTAAGCGCGTTGCTCTATGACGATCTGGTCTTTGAAAGCACGCGCAGCGGCGCACCAGAGCCAACGCAAGCGGCGACGTTACTTGCGGAAAAAGCGCTCGAAGCGGGCCTCGATCGTTTCGTCGAGCGAGACGAATTGAATGAGTTGCTCGCGCGAATCTCTTTCGCATCCGAACATGGCGCAGTGGGCAAGATCGATACAGAGGCCGCTTTACGTGAACTGTGCCAAGGTCTCAAAAGCTTTCGCGAATTGAAATCGGCGGCAGCGGGGCTCATCCCCTTGCTGGAGCAACGCGCCGATTCAAAAACACTGAACGATGTTGCGCCGGGCCGTATTCGACTCCCGGGCGGACGGCAGACCAAAGTTCATTATGAAGCCGGAAAGCCCCCTTGGATCGCATCGCGGCTTCAGGATTTTTTCGGGATGCGCGAAACGCCGCGCGTCGCCCGCGGACAAGTTGCCGTAGTCGTCCATTTGCTGGCGCCCAATCAACGGCCCGTGCAAACAACTACCGACCTTGCAGGATTCTGGCAGCGGCTCTATCCGGAATTGCGGCGCCAACTCAGCCGGCGTTATCCAAAACACGCATGGCCGGAAAATCCCTTTAGCGAACTTCCTTCTGCAAGAGGGAGTCGATGATTTCAGGGATTTCGAAAACCGCCCGATTGTGGATCGCCGCGGCATTGGCTCGAAACCGGGCGAAGCTTATGGGATCGAGCAATTCCCGAATTCCAACATCTATGTCGCGAAATGTTCTAAGCACAATGCCGACTTGTTTCTCCCGAACCCATTCGGTGTTGTAACGCTCCTGCGGCAGGGTCCACATATTACGTTCGACAATCACCGGTAGGCGCATCGCAAGGGCCTCGCTGATACTCCCCGGCCCCGGCTTCCCGATGAAGAAGTCCGACAGATGCATGTAATACGGTATCTCGCTGGTGAAGCCCTCGACGAATTTTGGAAATTTCGTCGGGAGCTCGCGGAGGCGCTTGGCGAGCTTTTGATTTCGACCACAGACGAAAATAAATTGTACCGGTGACGTGACTCGCCGCGCGATCTCGAGCATCACTTTCGATCCCTCGCCGCCAAAGAGTACCAGCCCGGTAGGCAAGTCGGGGTCGAGGCCGAGCCGTTTTCTTTCGCGAATGCGGTCGCCCAAAACGGGGTCGTAAAATTTCGGACGTAGAATCATTCCCGATGCCTGAAAAATCCGTTCGCGCGGATGCCCTAACTCCAGAGCCTGTTCTACCGCCTTGTCGCTCCCGCAAATGAAATACTGCTCTTGACGTTCCATCCAGAAGTGCGGCGGATAATCGGCAATGTCGGTGAGGATGGTCACTAAAGGACGATCGGGAATGCCTTGCCGCAAAGCTCGATTGAAATTTGGGATCAGCGAAACGACCATATCGGGACGATCGGCGGCCCAAAACTTCTTCAGCAACTTAACCTGGGAGCCGTGGTACATGCGAATGATCCCGTGCATGAGCACAGCCATTTGCGGCGACCCGAGCGTCCATCCCTTCTTGAGCATGTGATTATACACATCCTCCATGCGGATTCCAGCATATTTGCGGAAAATGTCGAGGGGATCGAGGATTTCCTGGAGGTTCACGAGCCGGATCTGCCAGGGACGCTGCTGATGCTGGATGACCGACTGGAGGGCTTGAGCGGCAGCGCGATGCCCACCGCCGGCTTCAAAGTAAACGAAATCTAGCTTCTGCACCGATAGTCCAAAAAACAGTTTGGCATAAAGTTGTTTTGTGTCAAGGACTTCCCTGATGTCACGGTTAAAAAACACCGATGACACAAAGCCGCAAACATTTCTTCAACGAAATGTAACAACTCAGAGGGTATAGTGATAACAGAGCATGTTAGGCCTAATTACCAGGGGCGATTACAGTATCATGCGCCGCGCCAACAACTGGGAGGCGCCTCGCTGGGTGCGCATTTACCTGATGGGCGCTACGCGCGGAGGCGATGGCTGGCTATGGTACGCCATGGCTCTGGCGATTCTGGTTTTCGGCGGAGAAAATCGCTTTGCGGCATTGGGAGCAGCCGGAGTGGCCTCTATTTTGAGCGTTGTGCTCTTCCTGTGGCTGAAGAGGTTTGCAGCGCGACCACGCCCCTGCCAGATCGAACCACATTGCTGGGCCACGCTGTTGCCACCGGACCAGTTCTCGTTCCCCTCTGGCCACACCATGACCAGCTTCGCGATCGCTACTTCCCTGTCGCTGTTCTATCCGGCGCTTACGGCCACGCTGGCTTTTTGCGCCATCAGTATCGCGATATCACGAATCATGCTGGGAATGCATTTCCTGAGCGATGTGATCGCCGGCGCGCTGATTGGAATCTTGCTCGGTTATCTGAGCTACTTCGCGTTCATCAACTAGCGGCTAGTGGCGCTGTATTACCCTGGACGTTGACGGAAGCCCGAAAAGTGCGGGTTTCCCGGTATACTAGGTCGCGATGGACGTCCGAAGGATTTTCAGCGCCGTTGTTTTGGTTGGTTGGATGAACGCCGTCTGCATTCCAGGTCCGGCGCAGTGGCTTAACCAGCGGGACCCCAAGACGCCGCGCACCGCGGACGGACGACCAAATCTCGCAGCACCTGCGCCAAAGCTTGCCGACGGCAAAACCGATTTTTCCGGAATCTGGCTGGTGGACGACAACCGGCTGCAATTTAACTTGATGCTGGACGGTCCCGAGGTTGCGCTAACGCCGACGGCGGCCGCGCTCTATAAACAACGGCTGGCTGGAGCCGGCAAAGACCGGCCGTCCGGACACTGCCTGCCACACACGGTTCCCGACGCAATGATGGTACCGTCGCCATTCAAGATCGTCCATATGCCCGGGCTGACCTTGTTTCTGTTCGAGGAATTCGTCGAATTCCGGCAGATCTTCACGGATGGCCGCAAGCTTCCCAAGGATCCTCAACCAACATGGTGGGGCTATTCGACGGGCAGATGGGAAGGCGACGCCTTAGTGGTCGAATCGAGCGGCTTCAACGACAAGAGCTGGGTGGATGACGACGGCCATCCTCATACCGAAGCGCTGCATACAACCGAACGGTTCCGGCGCAGCGATTTCGGCCACATGACGATGCAGATCACCATCGACGATCCGAAAGCCTACGTCAAGCCTTGGAGCGCCACTCTGCACTACCACTTACTTCCCGACACCGAACTGATTGAGTACGTGTGCGACAACGAGAAGGACGTCCCACACATGGTGGGCAAGTAAACGGGCTGTTAGTTCCGCGTGGCTCCGGCCGTCCGCTATATTGAAAGCTCATGCTTGTTGTCATGCAGGAAGGCGCCGAAGAGTCCCAAATTCAAAGGGTGATCGATCGGCTGGTGTCGATGGACTTTATTGTCCACCGGTCGTCTGGGATCACGCACACGGTGCTGGGCGGCGTGGGACCCGTGGATGACGTGGACCCGATGCAGTTCGAAGTGATGGACGGCGTCAAGGAATGCCATCGCATTGTTTCGCCGTACAAGCTGGCCAGCCGGCACTTCAAGCCCGGCGGCACGCGGATCAAGATTCGCGACGTAGAAATCGGCGGCAACCAACTGGTGGTGATGGCGGGGCCTTGCGGCGTGGAGACGCGCGATCAGATTGAAGCGGCAGCTCAGAAAGTGGCTGCGGCGGGGGCCAAGATCCTGCGCGGCGGCGCCTTCAAACCTCGATCGTCGCCTTACAGCTTCCAAGGCTTGGGCGAAGCGGGACTGCGGATGATGCGCGAAGCCGCGGATCGCAACCATCTGCTGGTGGTCAGCGAGGTGATGGACCAGACGCAGATCCCACTGGTTTCGCAATATGCAGACATCCTGCAGGTAGGCGCCCGCAATATGCAGAATTTCAATTTGCTGCGCGAGCTGGGGCTGGTGCGAAAACCTGTCTTACTGAAGCGCGGGATCTCGGCGACGATCGAGGAACTGCTACTCAGCGCCGAATACATTCTCTCGGGCGGCAATTACGAAGTAATCCTGTGCGAGCGCGGCATTCGCACGTTCGAGACCTCGACGCGCAACACGATGGACATTTCGGCGATTCCGGTAGTGAAATCGCTCTCGCACCTGCCGATTGTCGCCGATCCGTCGCATGGCACGGGGAAGCGGGACAAGGTTCTTCCGATGGCGCGCGCGGCTGCGGCGGCCGGGGCGGATGGCCTGCTGGTGGAAGTCCATCACGATCCGGATCATGCCTTGAGCGACGGGGCGCAATCGCTGTGGCCGAATCAGTTCGCGGAATTGATGGCGCAGTTGCGAATCATCGCGCCGGCGGTAGGCCGCTCGTTATAGGCCGGGATTGCCATGGAAACCGTAGCAATTTTTGGCGTGGGCCTCATCGGAGGCTCTTTCGCGCTCGCCCTCCGCAAAGCGGGCTTTTCCGGAAAAATTATCGGAGCCAGCGAACAGCGCAGCATTCAGCGCGCCCTGGACCTGCGCATTATCGACGAGGCCGCGCCAGCCCGCCAGGCGGCTGAAGCCGCAGACCTGATTTACCTGGCCCAACCGATCCGCCGGATCGTCGAATGCCTGCCCAATATGAATTCCTGGGCGAAACCACAGGCCCTGATTACAGACGCGGGGAGCACCAAGGGAACCATTGTGGAGGCAGCCGCCGGCGCAGTGACGCGGTGTCAGTTTCTGGGCGCGCATCCGATGGCTGGACGGGAACGGCATGGAGTAGATGCCGCCGAGGCCGAGCTGTTCGAAGGCCGGCCCTGGGTGCTGACCCCGCGGGCCGATTCCGATATGTCGACTCCAGCGGCCCTTGAATATGTCGAGTGGGTCCGGCGCATCGGGGCGATTCCGGTTATCTTGAGGCCGGACGAGCACGACCGCATCGTGGCGTATACGTCGCACCTGCCCCAGCTGATGTCCACCGGATTGGGCGCCTTGCTGGCCGGCCGTACCGAGGCAAATTCCCGGATTTTTGGTCCAGCCCTGCTGGACAGCACCCGCCTGGCCCTCAGCTCCTACGAAATCTGGGGCGATATCCTATTCACCAACCGCGAGGCGGTTCGGGACGCCCTGGAAAGTTACATCGCGAAATTAGAGGAATTCCTGGATACTTTTGAGCCCGACCCGATGCGGGCGGCTTTTGAGCGGGCCAAGAATTTCGCCCAACAACTCCGGGAAACTCCCTGATCAGCATATCCCCTTACGGTTTATTTATTTTTTGAATGACATTTACATTGACATTCAGATTATAATAAGCAGGATCAATGGACTCCCAAGCCACTTCGATCGCGACCGTCGTACGCAGTGAGTTGATCAACCTGGAAGGGGTGACGAAGTTCTCCCCGAATCGCCGGTTCGCGCTGGTTTACTCGGAAGGTTCTCCTGCGGACAACCTCCTTTTCCTGGAATCCGGGCTCGTCAAGATTTACAAGCGCGGCGAGGACAGCAAAGAAATCATCCTGCAAATTGTGTCGCCCGGCCAGTTGTTCGGCGAGCAGGCATTGGGTTCGGACCAACTGCGCCCGAGTTCCGCGGAAATTTTGCAGGACGGCGTAATCTACGTCATTCCACGACCGGTATTCCTTCGAGTATGCGATCAACGGCCTGACTTCTGGCGCGATATTACGACACTGCTGACGGACCGGAATCGCCAGCTAGAGAAGAAGATCGAGCTGCTGTGCCTGCGCGATGTGGAGTATCGCATCCTGTTTTACATGGCGGATCTGGCACGGACTTTCGGCGCTAAAGCGGGCGGGGCGGAATATTCCATTCCTCTCTCACAGGGCGAACTTGCCAGCCTGATCGGGGCGACTCGTGAAACGACATCCACGACGCTCAACGCCCTGGCGCGCCGCGGCGTGATCCGTTTGGGCCGCAGGCAGCTGATTGTTCCGTCGGTGGAAGGTGTTCTAGCCGCGGCCGATCAGCGGGCTCAAGTGGCGAAGGTTTAGCCGCCTGCCTCATAGCTACACCTGTGCCGGCACGGCACAATCCGCTGCTGCATAAATCCTTGAAGGATAATGGCATACCTGTTGGAATCGGAATTGCAGATCTTGCGCACCATGAAGTTCGTCCTGTTTCCGCTTTTGTCGGTAGCCGCGCTCTACGCCCAGTCCCTGCAGCCAGCCCCGGCGGCGGCCAACGACGAACAGTCGCAGGAAGAGAGCACGGGCGAACTCAACGTTAACTCGCGCTATACGATCGAAAGCATCAGTTTTGCGGGCGAACATCACTACAAACTGAGCAGTTCGCTGATGGAGGAGATGCAGCGGCTGATCGGATCGAAGCTCAACTCGGAAGCTCTGAACCGTTTGTCGCAGCGGATCAGTTCGGAACTGCGGGCCCACGATGTGACCTTCAAGTTGGTGCGAGGGCGCGAATCCGATTGCATACGGGTACTGCTTGAGGTGAAGCAACGTGAGAACAGGTTCGACGTTTCAGTCCCGAAATTCGTCTATAACTCCAGACAGGGATGGACCGGCGCCACGGACGCAACCACGACGGTGGGGGCCAATGCCTTCACCTTTGGACTGCTTAGCGATGGAGATACACTCACGGAGCGTTTCACCGGGTTCCAGACCCGGTACGCTCGTACATCGTTGGGAAGCGATCGGATTCGCCTGGGTTTTGAGTTCGATGGCTATCACCAGATGTACAACGGCGCGACTTTGGACGCCCTGGAACGCAATTCGTCTTCTTCCCTCGGCGCTGGCGCTTATCGTTCCCGCTTGAACTTTGAGCCCAGCGCCACATTTGTTCTAGCCAAGCCGCTGACGTTAACCGTGGGAATGAGCTTTGAACAGCTCGAACCTCAGGCTACGGCCGCGCGATCGGAATCGGCCAACGCGGTGATCAATACTCTGCGCTATCACCAGCGGTGGGAGGATTCCGGCGCCACAACCGAGGAGTTGGAAGCAGGTTACAGCCTGCGCGCGGCCACCAAGTTTCTGGGCACGGATTTGCATTACACGCGGCACCTTGCCAACCTCCGCTACTTTTACAGCCATGAACGACAGTCCGTGGAAGTGACCGTCGCCGCTGGGCTTATTCTCGGCCGGGCCCCGTTGTTCGAGCGTTTTGTGCTGGGGAACAGCTCGACGCTCCGGGGCTGGAACAAATACGATCTTGACCCCCTTGGGGGGAACCGGCTGGCCTACGGGTCCGTCACATATGGATACCGCGTCGTGCGTGTGTTTTACGATACGGGAGCTATTTGGGACCAAGGCAACGCGCCGGAAGCTAAACATTCGATAGGAGTAGGCGTTTCCAGTGGTTTGGGACGCTTTGAAAAGGGTACTTTTTTATTGGCCGTGGCCTTCCCGATTCGGCAAGGGCGCGCCGATCCGGTGTTGATTGCGGGAATGAATTTTTGACAATCCGGACAAAACGATTATCGTTGCTGACGGCGCAGGCAGTTCTCGCGGCCGCGGTCTGCTTCGAAGTGTTCGGGCTAAGTGTCTCCAGCAGCGATCTCGCGGTCAGGCAAACCGGCGGGGATCTGCATGTCAGCGCGCCGCGTCTCCACTTCATAACGGGAGAAGCGTTGAATCGATTGCGCGATGGAGCTGTCGTACCCTTCGACTTTCAGCTCACGGTCGCCGCCGGTTCAAAGGGCAACGTTGTGGCCCGGTCGCTGGAGCGATTCACCATCAGTTACGACGTTTGGGAGGAGAGGTTTTCCGTTGTGCGGCTGCGCGATTTTAGAAAATCCAGCCTGAATCTCTCCACCAAAGCGGCAGAAACCTGGTGCCTGGACAATATTTCCGTGCCCGCTTCCTTATTGCCGGCGAGGCGGAATTTGTGGACACGCCTGGAAGTACGGAGCGCGGAACCCAAGGCGCAGTCCGCCACGACGCGCGACGCGGGGATCAGCATTGCCACACTCATCGATATCTTCAGCCGGAGTCCACGTCCGCAGCAGGATCGTTGGACGTTTGAGTCTCCTGTTTTCCAACTCGGCGATTTGACGCCATGAATCGCCTTCGCAACCGGCTCATCGTAGTCTTCGGCATTGCCACGATCGCCCCCGCGCTGGTCACGGTATGGATTTCACTTGCGCTGTTGGACCGTAGCCTGTCGCTTTCTTCGACGCAGGAGCTGGATCAGGTTTCCAAGGCGCTGGAAAAGACTGGCCGTGTGTTTTACCAGCGAGCGCGGGATACGCTGCGAGCGGATGCTTCCAGCGGACGCGTTACACCCGACAAGTTCACACCCGCCACCCACGACCGCTGGCCGGCGGCGCTCCAGGAGTTCTTCGCCAGCGATGACCGCGAGCGGTTTGTGCTGACAGGGAATGCAGGGGACCGTTTGGATTATCTGGTGCGGCACGATGACGAGGTATGGATTTATTCGGCGCCACTGGATGGCGTGGGAATGCTCGACATTTCCAAACAGTACGCACAGGCGCGAGCTTTGGTGGCGAATGCCAGCGCTCGAGATTTGCGGCGTGGATTCACGTATACGTTTCTGGTGCTGACTGCCGCGATCTGGATACTGGCCTTCCTGGCGTTAGTGTATTTGGCGCATCGCATGAGTAGGCCCATCCAACAGCTCACCACCGGACTCTCGCAGGTGGCGGCGGGCAATTTGGAGTACCGGGTGGCTCGCTCGAGCGATGACGAAACTGGCGCTGCGGTAGACGCCTTCAACCATATGGCAGACCAACTCCATCAATCGCAGGAACGCCTGGTGTACGCGGCTCGCCTGGAGAGCTGGCAGGCACTCGCTCGCAAGATGGCTCACGAGGTGAAGAATTCGCTGACGCCGATTCGCCTCACGATGGAAGAAATTGTGGCCCGCCAATCGGGGTCAGATGGCGAATTCTACAATCAGGCGGCGCAAATCGTGGTGGATGAAGTAATGAGCCTGGAACGGCGAGTTCGCGCATTTTCCGACTTCGCAGCCGAACCTCCCATCTCGCCCAGGGCGATCGACATCAATTCCCTGCTCGAAGAGCGCATCGAATTGCTGAAGGCGGCGCATCCCGAAGTGGTGTACAGCACGCGCCTGGCGTCGGGCGAACTGAAGGCGTACGCGGATGAGGATTTGGTCAAGGGCGTACTCACAAATTTGCTGGAGAATGCGGCGCAAGCGGTAAAGCCGGGCGGGGTTGTCTTGGGGGTGACCACGGCCGAAAGCGGAAAGGTCGCGATCGAAGTACACGATTCAGGTCCGGGCGTCAGCGCCCAAGCCAAACAGTCGCTGTTTCAGCCAACCATTTCGTTCAAGCCGGGCGGCATGGGACTGGGGCTTTCGATCGCGCGCAAAAGCGCGTTGCTAACGGGCGGCGACATTCTCCTGGTTCAGGGCGAACTGGGGGGCGCGGCCTTCCGTGTTCTCTTGCCGACCGCGTAATTTTGCATGGCCTCCAAGCGCATCCTGGTGCTCGATGACGAACCGAATATCGGAAATTCCCTACGTCTAATCCTGGAGCACGCTGGTTATTCCGTTACCGTAAAACGATCCATTGAGGAAGCCCGTCCGTTGGCAGACCGAGCCGATGCTTTACTGCTGGACGTGCGGCTGCCGGATGGAAGCGGCATCGATTTCCTGCGCCAAGTACGGGAGCGCGGCCACTCGGCACCGGCCATTATGGTGTCGGGACACGGCACGATTGCCGAGGCTGTAGAGGCGACCCGCGCCGGCGCTTTCGATTTTCTCGAGAAGCCATTGAGCCGCGATAAGGTCCTGCTCTCGCTCAAGAACGCGCTGGAGCAAGCCTCGCTTCGCCGGGAAAACGAACAACTTCGCGAAATTGTGGGCGGAAACGCGAAGATGATTGGCGCGAGTCCCGCGTTTCTTCGAATCGTCGAACAGGCCAGCATGGCGGCTCGCTCGGACGCCCGAATCTTGATCATGGGCGAATCTGGTACAGGCAAGGAGCTGCTGGCCGCTCATATCCATCATGAGAGCCCTTTCGCCAGCGGTCCATTTGTGAAGGTGAATTGCGCGGCGATCCCCGGGGAACTCCTGGAGAGTGAACTCTTCGGTCACGAGAAAGGGGCTTTTACTGGAGCGATCGCAACCCGCAAAGGCAAGTTCGAGCTGGCCGACGGGGGAACACTCTTTTTGGATGAAGTGGGCGACCTGCACGCTGCCTCGCAGGCCAAACTGCTACGCGTCTTGCAGGAGGGCGAGTTTCACCGGGTGGGCGGCGAACAATCCGTTCGAGTTTCGGTCCGGGTCATCTCGGCAACCAACCGCAATTTGACAGAGCTGGTGGCTCAACAAAAGTTTCGGGAAGACCTGTACTACCGGCTGTGCGTAGTTCCTATCAGGATTCCATCGTTGCGGGAGCGGCCGCAGGACATCGGGAAGATGGCCGATTATTTCCTGGACGATTTTTGCACCCGGAACAACTTCCACGCGAAGCAGATTGAAGACGACACGTACGAAATCCTGGAATCTTATACGTGGCCGGGCAACGCGAGAGAGCTGCGGAATATCATCGAACGCATGGCGATTCTCACGCAGGGCAATCGATTGACCCAGGATTCGGTTCCAGTCGAGATACGCTTGGCGCAAGAGGCGGCGCCCCGTTCCAACATCAAGCAAGCTCGCGAATCGGCCGAGCGGGAGCACATCCTTCGCGCACTGGAAGAATCGAGCTGGAATGTATCGGGAGCCGCCAGGGCGCTGGGGATGGAACGGACCAATCTTCACAAGCGGATTCGAGCGCTGGGGCTGCGGCGCGCGCGGGAGTAAGTGGCTACTTTCGAGTCCGCCAGGTTAGCACTCCTAGTACCAGGAATCCTACCGAGATTACGAACCTCAGGATGACTAACGTCATCCGCTCACCGAGCATCCACCGGTTAATACCGAGTAAGCAGAATCCCGCAGCGATAGCGAAATACCACCAGGCAAACAGGCGTGTTCTTAAACCCTTATCCATATATGGAACAGGGTGCCCGAAGCCGGCGCACTGGACCGCGATCCGGCCTTCGTACTAGTTCCCCGACTCATGGTATCTCATCCTTCCAAGCGTATGAATCCAGACGTATTACCCGTCTTGCAGAATTCCACACTTGTGATATTATGGTGCAGTTTTCAAGACTGTGTATTGGGCCATCGCACCACCACCCGGTAATCATTCGGGAGTAACTCCACTTGACTTACCGCGTTGTGCCGCGCCGGTACACGGCACCAGAGTTAGGAGAAATTCGTAGTGAGAGAAAAAGGTATCGTGAAATGGTTTAACGCCGCGAAGGGTTATGGCTTTATCCAGCGCTCTAACGGCGATGATGTGTTTGTTCACTTTTCGGCAATCCAGATGAACGGTTATCGGACGCTGGAAGAAGGCGCGGAGGTGGAGTTCGAGGTGAAGCATGGCCCCAAGGGCCTGCAGGCCGAGAATGTACTTCGACCCTAACCCATAACTCCCATACAATTTATGGAAAGGCCGTCCCTGGGTGGCGGCCTTTTTCATTTGGTGGACTTCTGAACTATTTGTTGCTGACACACGGAGCGGGTTCAAATCGCAACGCACCTCTGCTGGTCCAATTGGCGAAGACGTTTGGCGCCGCCGGAGTGGAGGTAGTGCGATACGACCTTGCGTTCAGGCAGGCACGAGCGTCCGGCCCGCCGCGACCCGGCGATGCAGCGCGAGACCGGACAGAACTGCGCAATGAGGTTCTGAAACTTCGGGAGAAGAACCCTGAGCGAATCTGGTTGGGCGGACATTCCTACGGAGGGCGTCAGTCCAGCATTCTTGCCCAGGAAGAACCGGGACTGGTGGACAAGCTGTTGTTGCTCTCGTATCCGCTGCATCCGCCCCGCAAACCCGAACAGATGAGAACCGTGCATTTTCCAAAGCTCAATACTCCCGCGATGTTCGTTCACGGTACCCGCGATCCGTTTGGCTCGGTGGAGGAACTGAAGGCGGCCATCGCGCTCATTCCGGCTCCGGTTGAATTAGTTGAGATAGAAGGTGCGGGACACGATCTGGGGCGGGACCATGCGGGACTGGCTGCGAGAATCGCGGCGGTGTTCTTACGATGATGCCGCCTCTGCGCGTCTGATCTTGACGTGAAAATTGTATACGAGCAGGGTCAAGATACCGAAGGCCATGCCAGACAGAGCTAAAGCGGCGCCATAAGGCCGCCCGGCGGTCAGAGCGAAACGCATCAGAATGGTGGCAATCACGAATGCCGCGTTGCGGAACACAAGCTCGTAGCTGTCCGACACCGCGAGCGAAAGAATCAAGATCAGCACATCGGTGAAGATCATCAGCGTAAACACATCGGCGTAGAAGAACGTATTGGGGTCAAACTGCGCCGCCGCGCCTTGATAGACAACGCGATAGATGTCCTGGCCGAAGATGCCGAGGCTATAGACGGCTAGCGCGATCAAAAAGACCGTGAGGAGCAATGCGATCGCCTTTTTTCGCGCGATAAAGTTTTCCAATTGCACGGACACAGCGTGCCGGCGGGACGAGGGCGGGCGCTTGGCTGCCGCGTACAGAAACAACGTGACCAAGAGAAACATCAGGAGGCCGGCGCCTACATCCAGAAAAACCGGGAAAGCTTCGGGGGACAATTTCATAAAGCGGCCTACGTCGTGAAGTTCCGCAATGTCCTTGAAGAAGCGGCGAATGAAGATCAGCGAGACGATTTCATATTGTTTAGCGATGGACTGCGTGGTGGACCGTGGGAGCGCGAGGATCAGCATCAGCACTTCATAAAACAGGATGAAGCTGAACGGAGTGTAGATGGCGGATAAGTAGTTCCTGCCGATTGCTGCGATCAGAGCCGGAGGATTGGGCAGCACATTGGCGAGGAGAACCAAGGCCAGATGTACAAGAAAACCAGCGGTGCTGATCTTGACGACCAGATGCTCGAGCCAGACCAGGCGAGGCTGGGAATAGAGCTGGTCGAAGGCGGCGGCCAGCGAGATTCTCGTTCTTGAAACATCCAGCAGCACAGGTTTTAAGAAGGCGGAGCACGTGTAGCCCCAAAGCTTGAAACTACTTGCCCAGCCAGCGCAGCGGTGCGGCCGTGAGCCACGGCACGTAGGTAATCAAAAGGACCGTACCCATCAGGATGAACAAAAATGGCAGGGTAGCCCAGATGATGGCGCCCATAGGCTTCTTGAATCGATAGGCCGAGAGAAACAGATTGATACCGACCGGAGGATGCAGGTATCCCAGCTCGAGGTTGGCGAGGAAGATGACTCCCATTTGAACCGGGTCAATTCCATAGACCGCAGCAAGAGGCTTGATGAGAGGAACGACAACTAGGATTGCGGCAAAGATGTCCATCAGCGCGCCGACCACCAGTAGGGCCACGTTGAGCAGAAGCAGGAAGAGGAATTTGGATTCGACGTGGGTCTGAACCCAATCGATGAGCTTGGACGGAATCTCCGCATCGATTAGGTAATTGGTAAATCCCAGCGCGACGCCTAGGATCAGAAGGATTCCGCCGACAATGGTGGCGCATTCGACAAAGACTTCGCGGTAGTCGCGGACGATCTTCAAGTCGCGATAGATGAATACTTCGACGACAAAAGCGCAGAATGCCGTCAGTGCGGCCGCTTCCGTGAGAGTACCGAAGCCGCCGAACAGTCCCACGATCATGATGACCGGCAACAGCAATTCCCACTTCGCCTGCCAGATCGCGGTTGCAGCGGCACGACTCGAGAACGGCTCCCGCACGGCTCCACTCTTGATTCCCATACGGATGCCGAAGGCCGCCACGCAGACGACCATCAAGATTTCCGGAAGTAATGCGCCAATGAAGAGGCGGTCGAGCGGAGTCTGGGAATAAACGCAGTATAAGATCGCTGGAACACTGGTGGGAAATAACAGACCGAGAGATCCCGAGGCTGTGAGCATGCCAATGGAGAAATTCTCCGGATACCGGGTCTTGACGAGCATGGGGACCAGCAGGCCGCCCAGAGAAAGAATGGTGAGTCCCGATCCCGCGAATGTGAATACGGTACAAATCGCGACGGTCGCGATCGCCAGCCCGCCGGGAATCCAGCTAAAGAGAGCCGTGAAGACACGGAGCAGACGATGAGTGGCACCGCCTTGCACCATGAAGTAACCGGCCAAGGTGAACAACGGGATGGAAGGCAGCAAAGGTGAAGCGACAAGCCGATACATCTCGACAGGCACCGATGCGGCGGGCGTACCGCTGTTCCAAAACAGCAGGAGGGCCAATCCTCCGAATACAGCGAATATCGGGAGGCCCAGCACCGCCGCGAGAGCCAACGCGGACATCGAGATTACAAATACGCCGGGCGTGGCGGGCGAAAAGACGAATCCGAGCAGCAACGGAACCGCAATTCCGGTTGCCGCGATTCCCTTCCCTTTCCACGTTGGACTGGCATGCCATGCGGCTCGCACTGCAATGACGGCGAAGCCTGCCAACATGATCGACAGTACAGTCCACTTGGGAACGCCTGGAAGCAAGTACGCGCCCGACTCACGCTCGGTTCGCAGAAACACCCAACTCGCCCAGGCCAGGGCCGTCGAGACCGCTGCCAGAGCTACATTCGCGATTACTTTGGAGGGATCGCGCCACGATTCCGGCAGAAGCGTGCTGGAAGAAAGGCCGAGCAACCGGTCCGATCGCGCAGCGAGCATCCCGCCCAGCATCCCGATCCACAAAGTGAGCTGCTGCACGACGACAGCGGACCCCGGGATACCAGGCCATCGAAATTGCCGCGAGACCATTTCGATCACCGGCAGAATGGTCATCAGCGAAAGCGCGAGGATGGAGAACGAATCTTCGAAAAATTGAAGTGGAGTTGAAGGGCGAGGGTTGTCGGATGGCGGGGTGGCGAGACTCACGGCGCTCCGGCAGGGCTCCCCACCGGATGCGTCTTGCGGTACTCGTCGCGCAAACGCTTAACCTCGTCGAACAAATCGGCCGGTACCATGGAGCCTCGCAGCTTGGGCCACAGGGATTCCGACAGCTCGCGCCATTCCGCCACAGCTTTAGGGTCGGCCCGCACTACGTTGAGGCCAAACTGCTGCATCAGGGGAACGGAGCTTGCCTCAGCCTTGCGGATCTCGTCGCGCAAAGCGATACCGGCGGTTCGAGCCGATTGCATCATTTCCTTCTGCACAGCCCCTGGAATCGTATTCCAAACATCTTTGGCGATTACGGTCGCGCCAACCAATGGAGCAAAAGGAATGTCCAACATGTTCTTCGCGCCGCCGAACCATTGATTGGTGAGAGCCACAAGGGGAGGGGCCTGGAACGAGTCGATTAAGCCGGTCTGCAGGCCAGTGAGAATGTCCGTAGCGGCGAGCGACACCGGACGGAAACCGTTACGCTTGTAGAGCTCGAACGTAGTATTGTCGCCCTGCAGGGCGCAGAGTTTTAGCTTTCGGACATCGTCAGGGCGCGGAGCGGGCTGCTTGGTGAAAAAGTGAACCCACCCGGCATCGCCCCAGTTGAGGACGATAAAACCACGGTCGGCGAGGCCTTTTTCCAAGCGGGGCGAGACGCGGTCGCGGACATAGTCCAGCTCTTCATAGGATGAAAGCATCATCGGCACCTGCAGAGCCGATACCGCAGCGTCGATCCCACTTAATCCAGCGCCGGAAAGCGCGACGGCCTGAAGCTTTTTGATGCGCAACTTCTGCACCATCTCGGGCTCGTCGCCCTGCTCGCCGCCGGGGTAGATTTTCAACTCTACTTTTCCGCCAGACGCCTTCTTCCACTCGTCGCCCATGGTCATCAGGATCTGATGCCAGCGCGATCCTTTTGGCACGAGCGTGCCGAGGCGAATGATAGTTTGGGCGGGTGCTAGGGCTGACGACAGAAGAATGAGAAGGAGAACGCGGCCCATCAACAGCATGGTAGCGCAGCTATCGGTAATCGCAGGTCGCGATCGAATCGAACGGAGGACGGCTTAGGATTGCGGTTGAGCGGCCAATTGGTGCTCGAAACTGACGGGCCGGTTGTAGAAAAGGATGCGGCCGCAGCTTTCGCAAAACATCATCTGATTGCTGTTGCGAAGGTCCTGAAAAAATTGGGGGCGCAATACGATCTGGCAAGCCGAGCATCGCCCGTCGGTAGCCTCGGCGACCACAATGCCATGCCACTTCTTGCGTATGCGCTGGTATGCGGAGTAGACCGATGACGAAAGGCCTGAAACGATGCCCGCCCGTTCGGCGCGGAGTTGCTCCAACTGCTTCTGATCGGCTGCCGTGCGGTCCCGGGCACGAGCCTTTTCCGCTTCAACCTGCTGCTTTTCGTCCTTCAGCGCGGCTTCGGCGGTTTTCACGTTGGCATCCAACGGCTCGGATTCCGACATTAAGTCGAGGACGCGATCCTCGGCTTTCTTGATGGCGGTCTCGCAATAGGTGATCTCGTGCTGGAAGGCCCGATATTGCTCGTTGGTCTTTGCGCCGAGCATCTGGTCCTTGAGCTTGGAGATCTTCTGGTTTTCGACCTTGACGTCGTCTTCCAGTTGCTTCCGTTCCTTCTGGTTGGCAACCAAAGCAGCGCGGTCGGCCTCCAACCTGCGGACATGGGAATCTAAGGTCTTCTCGATCTTGGCAATGTGTTTTGGGAGCGTTGCGACTTCCCGCTCCAGTTCCACGATCTTCAAATCGAGAGACTGTAAGCGGGTGACCTGCTCTATCTCTACGGTCATCTGTTTCAATTCTACCGCATTTCTAAAAGTAGACCGCCGCTACGCGCCGCAGCCGATGAAAATTTCCTAACATCTGGAGGCATGCGAGGCTCCGGGGTATTGCTAAGATCAACAAATGAGCACTGTTGCCGAGCCGAAGTATCACACGTCGGGAGCAGTGCGCCTTACTCGTCCACAACTTGTGGGAACGCTCACAGGCCTGCTTCTGACAATGTTGCTGGCCGCCATCGATCAGACCATCGTGGGAACGGCGGAGCCGAGAATTATCGCGTCGCTTTCCGGCTTCAACCGCTATCCATGGGTAGCGACGGCCTACCTGCTCACGTCGACATTAGCCGTTCCGATCTTCGCGAAATTATCCGATATTTATGGGCGTAAACGCTTCTTCATGGGTGGCGCGATCTTATTCGTGCTGGCCTCGGCGCTGTGCGGGGCTTCCGGGGATCTAACGTTTCTGCCGATCGACGGCATGAATCAGCTCATTCTCTTTCGCGGGATCCAAGGAATCGGCGCGGGCACGATACTTGGACTCATTTTCACGATCGTAGGAGATATTTTCTCGCCCGCGGAACGGGGCAGATACCAGGGTTTCTTTTCGGGCGTGTGGGGCCTGGCATCTATTTTTGGACCGACCCTAGGGGGCTGGCTCACAGATTCAGTGTCGTGGCGAGCGTGCTTCTACGTCAACCTTCCGGTGGGCATCATCGCTATCGCGGCCATTCACTTCCAATTTCCCGATCTGCATTCTCAGGGTCTTCGAAAACGAGTGGACTGGGCTGGCGTGCTTGCTTTGACGGCTTGCATCGTGCCGTTGCTGCTCGCATTGACATGGGTGACAGATTATGGCTGGTCTTCGCAACGCGTGGAATCACTGTTGATTTTCGCGGCCGTGATGCTGGCTGTATTCATCAACATCGAAACCCGCGCCGAAGAGCCACTCATTCCCCTGTCGTTGTTCCGCAATCAAGTAATCGGCCTATGCTCAGTGTGCAGTTTCCTGATGGGCATGGGGATGTTCGGCGTCATCATCTACCTGCCGCTGTTCATACAGGGTGTGCTGGGAAGGTCGGCAACGCAATCGGGCAATCTTTTGACGCCAATGATGATTGGGGTGGTGTGCGGAACTTTTACGAGTGGTCAAACGGTTTCGCGATTGGGCAGCTATAAGCTGATCGCGGTGGCCGGGTCGGTGCTCGTTGCCCTGGGTATGATCCAGTTTGCCCGGATGACTCCGGCCACGCTGCAATTCGAAGTGGTTCGCGGGATGGTGACCGCCGGATTTGGCATGGGCCTGCTGATGCCGGTGTACATGGTGGCGGTTCAGAACGCCGCGCCGCGCCATCAACTTGGGGCAGCAACTGCGTCCACCGCGTTCTTCCGTTCCATCGGAAGCACGATGGGAGTCGCCGTGTTTGGCAGCGTATTGCTGACCAATTACCATCGCGAATTCGCCAATAGCGTACCTGCCGGCACACCCGCAGAGGCTCTGAAGCCTTTTACGAATCCTGTATTACTCGTGCAGATGCGCGCACAAATCGAAGAGACGTTTAAGCAATATCCGGATGGCGTTCAGTTGTTTCAAACGCTGCTGGCGGCGGTGCGCAACTCGCTGGTTCACGGCCTGCAGCTCATTTTCTTAGTGAGCGCGATTCTGATGTCGTTCTCGGTGATCCTGCACGCGATGTTGAAAAACGTACCTTTGCGCAAGCACGGCCACGCTTCAGAAACGGCAGCGCCCGCATCTGAACTGGTTTGAGCACAGGCGACAACTCCGCATTTTCCAAGAACGGTATTTGGCGGCGCGAGTACACTAGAAGTACGTGGAAGAGGAGGTCTTAGGAAAAGCATACGACGGGCGTCTCATGCGCCGACTGCTCGTCTATATCCGCCCTTATAAGCTTCAGGTTTCTGTCTCTCTCGTTTTTCTTCTTTTTAACGCTGGCCTTCAGGTGATCGGACCGCTGCTCGCGAAACTGGCCGTGGACCGCTATCTGGTTCCCTCCGGACACGCGATGAAGACACCCCTAGACGCGTATCTGTCGAGCGATCCGTGGACCGGCGTGATGCAATTGTCCTTCGTCTATCTGCTGGCTTTGATCGCTGCCTTGGGTTGCGATTTTGGCGAGCAGTATCTGATGCAGTGGGTAGGACAGCACGCGATGTTCGATCTGCGCCGCGAGCTGATGGGTCATCTGCAGAAACTGGATTTATCCTTCTATGACCATAATCCGGTGGGCCGGTTGGTGACGCGTCTCACGACCGATGTGGACGCGCTGAACGAACTGTTTTCATCCGGCCTGCTGATGATCCTGGGCGACTTTTTGATGCTCAGCTTCGTGATTTTCGCGATGCTGGCCCTGAGTCCGGGGATGACCGCGTTCATGCTGGGAGTGATGCCGCTGGTGGTGCTGGTAACCATCCAGTTCCGACGGTCGGTCCAGCAAAGTTATCGGCGCATCCGGGTAGCTATCGCCCGAATCAATTCCTACCTTCAAGAGCACATTAACGGCATCACGGTGCTGCAACTGTTCAATCGAGAAGCCAAGAGCCGAGCCGAATTCGACCGCATCAACCTCGATCACATGGAAGCGTTCAAAGACGCCATTACGGCTTACGGCTGGTTCTACCCGCTGGTGGAATTCTTTGGAATGCTGGCACTGGCTTTATTGCTTGCGTACGGCGGTTTTCGCATTCGCGCAGGAGCGCTATCCCTGGGCGTGCTGGTAGCGTTCTTCCAATACGGCATGCGATTCTTCCGGCCGATTCAGGATCTGAGCGAGAAGTACAACATCCTGCAATCGGCGATGGCCGCATCCGAACGGGTGTTCAAACTGATGGACACGCCGGTCAAGATCGAAGCTCCCGCGCATCCAACCGCTGTTCCTCTCACACCGGTTGCGATTGAGTTCGACCATGTGTGGTTCGCGTACAAGGATGAGGACTGGGTTTTGCGCGATGTGAGCTTCCGCATCGAACCGGGCGAGACAGTGGCCGTGGTGGGACATACGGGCGCAGGCAAGACGACCATCACGAGTTTGATCCTGCGCTTTTACGAAATTCAACGCGGCAGCATTCGCATCGGCGGCGTCGATATCCGGGATTTCAACCTGGAAGAACTGCGGCGGAACTTTGGCGTGGTGCTGCAGGATCCGCACTTGTTCACCGGCACGGTGGCCGATAACATCAGGCTGGGCACGGCGGGAATCTCCGATGATCAGCTTACCGATTCGGCGGATCGCGTGAACCTGCTCGACTTCGTGCGGTCGCTACCGGAAGGCTTCGATCAGCATGTGCGCGAGCGCGGGGCCGGGTTTTCCACAGGTCAAAAACAACTCATCAGTTTTGCGCGAGCTCTGGCACACAATCCGCGGTTCTTGATTCTGGATGAGGCAACCTCCAGCGTGGATACCGAGACGGAGTTTCGTATCCGGGAGGCGCTGGACCATCTGGTGGAAGGCCGCACCTCGATTGTCATCGCGCACAGGCTTTCCACGATCCAGCGAGCAGATCGAATCATTGTGATGCACAAAGGCAGGTTGCGCGAAATCGGGGCGCATCAAGAACTGCTTGCGCTACGCGGAATCTATTGGAAGCTGTACCAGTTGCAGTACAAAGACCAGGAAATCGGTCGAAGAACATCCAGCCAAGAACCTGTCACCGGCGATTAAAATCGGCGAATCCCAACGGAAGTAGAACTTGCTATGATGGAGTACTATGAGTTTCAGTACTAGCCCGTATACCACCCTAAAACTCATATACAAGAAAGACTTGAATAAAGGTATGGAAGTGGTTCTTTAGATTGAAGTTTATGCGTATCCGGATTTTGTTTTACTGTCCTTCCTGCGGATCAAGATCGTTTCGGCGGTCGTCTTTACGGTTGGCGCGGGACACCGTCTGGCGCCTGATTGGACTCCATCCGCAACGGTGCTATATGTGCCGCGGACGCTTTTATCTGCTTAATGCAAACTCGGTTCGCACCGTGCTCACCGTGTTGAACGGCGCGTCGCCGATTGAGCAGAAGCCGGAACTCGAGAAGAGCCGCCCGCTGATCACTTGGGATATTCTTCGCAACAACCGCTTTTGGTAGGCGTCCCCGGACTTTTACTGGCTTTCCATCCCGAGGTACTTCGCCAATTTCGCAAGAGCCATGGCGCGATGGCTGACCTCCATTTTTCGCTGCAGCGGAGCTTCTCCCAAAGTGCATCCGAAGGGTTCGTAGAAAAAAATCGGGTCGTAACCGAATCCGTTGAGGCCGCGCGGCTCATCGAGAATCCGGCCTTCCACTTCGCCGCTAAAGGTTTGGACAAGACGCCCGGCGCCGGCAAGCGCTATCACAGACACGAAGCGCGCTATCCGATTGTCGATTCCTCGCATTCGTTCGAGCACCAAGCGATTGTTGGCTTCATCGGTAGCTTGCGGACCGGCGAAGCGAGCGGAATAAACGCCCGGCGCGCCGCCTAAAGCGTCCACTTCCAAGCCTGAATCTTCGGCGAACAAAAGTCCGCTGCAATGCTTTGAGTAGTACAGCGCTTTTTGGACGGCATTCTCTTCAAAGGTTGCGCCAGTCTCTTCGAACACAGGTATTGCCTCAAGTCCCGGCAACGATTCCAATTGAACCGAGCTATGAAAGGCCGTCTTGAATTCGCGGAGTTTTCCCGCATTTGTCGTCGCGCAATAGAGCCGCACGTCAGGCTCCGATGGCCTGCTTCTGAATCGAAAACAGGTCTGCGATACCCTTCCTGGCGAGCGCCATCAGTTGACCCATTTGAGCGTCGTCGAAGGGCGTCTTCTCAGCCGTTGCCTGCAACTCAACGAACTTCCCCGCCCCGGTCATGACTACGTTCATGTCCACATCGGCAGCCGAGTCCTCGTCGTAACAAAGGTCGAGCGCCGGTATTCCATTCACAATGCCGACGCTGGTAGCAGCCACGCTGTCTAGGAGAGGCAGCGATTTTAAAGTCTTGAACTGAACGAGTTTTTGAAGCGCCAACACCAGCGCCACATAAGCTCCCGTGATGGACGCAGTTCTGGTTCCTCCATCGGCCTGGAGAACGTCGCAATCCACGATCACGGTCCGGTCGCCTAAGGCACGCATGTCCACGACGGTTCGCAGCGAACGGCCAATCAACCGTTGGATTTCCTGCGTTCGCCCGGACGGATGCCCTTTGATCACCTCCCTAGGCGTCCGAGTGCTGGTGGCGCGCGGAAGCATCGAATACTCGGCGGTTACCCATCCGCGCCCACTGCCACGAAGGAACGGCGGGACGGTCTCTTCGATCGAGGCCGCGCACAAGACTCGAGTGTTCCCAATCTCGATCAAAGCGGAGCCTTCGGCAGTCAACAAATAGTTGGTGGTAATGCGAACGGGACGCATTTCGTCCGGCCCGCGGTTATCGATTCTCATGAGGTTCCGGATTGGAGGGAGAAATAAAACATCAAAGATACGAGGACTATCCCTATTACGATCAAGATGAAGCAAGGGATCGCGCTCCGAGCCGACTTCGCCGGCGTGGTCTTTTTACGGCCCGCCGATTTGAATTTCGCCATGTTCTCCTAGGTACATCTTAAGGGTTTTCGAAAACCTGCTCTCGAAATCGCGCAACGGCCTCACATCGCTGGAGGAGGCTCCTGCGTCAGAGGTACCGGCAAAGGCTGCAGTTGGGACAAGCGCAGAGAAATCAAGAGTGCCAGCATCAAGAGGGCTCCCGTGAACTCTACCACGCCAACCCAGCCGCGGAGGGTCCAAAAGAAGCCGCCCGTGTAACCGGCAACGCTAGATCCCAAATAGTAAAAGAACAAATACAGCGCCGATGCTTGAGCCTTGGCATGCTGGGCTCTAAGCCCGACCCAACTGCTTGCGACCGAGTGCGCGCCGAAGAAGCCGAAAGTCATGACGGCTACGCCGGCAATGATTGCCGCCAAACCAGTCATAAGGGTGATAGCAACACCGGCCAGCATGGTGGCCGTCATCGCCCAGAAGATTTTGCGGCGGCCGAGACGTCCGGCGAGATCTCCCATCCACATCGAACTCGCGACGCCCACCAGGTACACCGTAAAGATCGCGCCGACGGCGGTCTGGCTGAGCAAGTAAGGCGGCGCAAGAAGGCGGTAGCCGATGTAGTTGTAGATCGTAACGAAAGAACCCATCAGGAGGAAACCTTCCAGGAACATCCATGGGAGTCCGCGATCGCTGAGATGGGCGACGAATGCCGTCTTAAGCTGGAATGGCGTGAGGGGTCGAGGGTGGAAATGAGCGGACGGAGGCAGTGACCGCCAGAATATGAAAGCCGCAGCTAAGCCAAAGATCCCCAGCGCACCGATGGCGAATCGCCAGGAGAGCAGGTCAGTCAGCAGTCCGGTGACAACACGTCCGGCCATGCCACCCAGTCCGGAACCACTGATGTAAAGGCCCATGGCGAGGCCCACCGACCGGCGGTCGATTTCCTCGCTTAAATATGCCATGGCAACCGCGGGAAGGCCGCTGAAAGCGACACCTTCCAGAGCGCGGACTACCAGCAGCGTGTTCCAGTTGGGAGCGATCGCACAAAGGATGGTGAGAACGGCAGCGGAGACCAGAGAAACCACCATGACCGGCTTGCGGCCCCAGGCTTCCGAAAGAGATCCGGAGATGAGCACCGCGGCGGCCAACAAGACGGTGGTAGACGACAGAGCGAGACTACTCTGCGAGGCGCTCACGTTGAACTCCCGCGAGAACTCGGGCAAGAGCGGCTGTACACAATAAAGCAAGGCAAATGTGGAGAATCCGGCCGAGGACATCGCGAGACTGGTACGGCGGAACTCGGGTGTCCCACGCTCGATATATGCAGGTTGTTCCCGACTGCCAGCCACAATCCATACTACGACCGGCGGCCTTCAGCGTTGGCAGAAGCGGGGAAGCAACAAGGTCCCTGGCGGTATATACTTAACCGTCAAGGGCCGAAAAAAGCAGACCGGCGGCAGACAGGAGTTTCGAGAATGCGTTTCTTTGTTGCTGTACTCAGCGTTCTAGCGTGGAAGTGCGCAGTTGCGGCGCCATCCTGTGAAAGTCTCAGTTCACTATCCCTGCCGCAAACAAAGATCACCAAGGCGGGATCGGTGGCGGCGAATGGATTCGATGCAAAAGGTACGATCAAGAATCTGCCAGCCTTCTGCCGGGTGGAGGCAACTCTAAGCCCGTCGAGCGATTCGGACATCAAAGTTGAAGTGTGGCTGCCGGCGCCTTCGGCCTGGAACGGAAAGTTCATGGCGGTGGGCAACGGAGGATGGGCCGGAAGTATCAGTTACCCATCAATGGCACAAGCGCTCCTCCTTGGATACGCCACCAGTTCTACCGATACCGGGCACGACACTGCCGGCGCAACCTTCGCCTTTGGGCATCCGGAAAAGCTGATCGACTATGGATACCGGTCAGAACACGAGATGACGTTGAAGGCCAAGGCAGTGATCACGGAATATTACGGAAAGCCCGCCAAACTTTCCTACTGGAACAGCTGCTCATCCGGAGGGCGGCAAGGACTGAAGGAAGCGCAGCAGTTCCCGGAGGACTTCGATGGGATCATCGCGGGCGCCCCGGCGAACAACTGGACGGGCCGCGCGGCCCTGGCCATGCACATCGCACAAAGTGTCCATAAGGACGAGGCGAGCTACTTGCCCCAAACGAAGCACGCGCTTATCCATGAGGCTGTTCTGCAAACTTGCGACGCCTTGGATAGTGTGAAGGACGGCATACTCGAAGATCCCACCCGTTGCCAGTTCGACCCGAAGGTACTGGAGTGCAAGAGCGCCGACGAATCGGCATGTTTGACGAAGCCTCAGGTGGAGTCAGCGCGGAGCATCTATGCCGCGGTAATCAATCCGCGAACTAAGGCTGAAATATTTCCCGGTTTGGAACCCGGCAGCGAGTTGGGATGGTCGGTGATGGCCGGCCCGCAGCCATTCGCGATTGCCGACGGATACTTCAAGTCCGTTGTGTTCAAGGATGCCAATTGGAATTTCCAGAAGCTCAATTTTGACAGCGATATTGCAATGGCCGAGAAACTAGACAACAGCACGATCAACGCCACCGATCCAAACCTGAAACCGTTTTTCAAGCACGGTGGAAAGCTCATTCAATACCATGGCTGGAACGATTGGCAGATCGCTCCGCTCAATAGCGTTCGCTACTACGAAAACGTAGTGCGCGCGGTGGAAGACAAGAACAACTTGCGCGATTCGTACCGGCTCTTCATGGTGCCGGGCATGGGGCACTGTGGTGGGGGCGAAGGTCCAAACAGCTTTGACATGGTCACCGCTCTGGAAACCTGGGTGGAAAAAGGAAAAGCACCCGAGTCGATTGTTGCAACGCGATACACGGGCGAGAAGGTCGAACGGACTCGGCCGCTGTGTCCTTATCCGCAGGTCGCGGTTTACAAGGGAACCGGCAGCACCGATGATGCGGTCAATTTTGTCTGCAAGGCGAAGTAGTCAAGCGGGAGGCCATCGTGCGCTGCATTTACTGCATTGGAATAAGCATGTTATTTGCCGCTAGCGCGGTAGCTGCGACCTGCGAGAGCTTGGCTTCGCTGGTTTTGCCGCAAACAACGATCACGCTGGCTGCCCCAGTGGCACCGGGCGGGTTCACGCCGCCAACCGTCTTTTCGCTGAGTTTGGCTCCAGGCGATGTTGCGTACAAAGATCTCCCAACCTTCTGTCGCGTGGCGGCGACACTGAAACCGTCGAACGATTCCGACATTAAGATCGAAGTATGGCTTCCCCCGGCCTCGACCTGGAATGGCAAGTTCATGGCCGTGGGTAACGGAGGCAACGCGGGAGAGATTTATTACCACCGGATGGGCGAACCACTATCGCGGGGCTACGCTGTGGCGTCCACCGATACCGGACATGAGGGCAGAGGCGACGACGCAAGCTACGCTTTGGGGCACCCTGAAAAGGTGATCGATTTTGGCTACCGGGCGGTCCACGAAATGACGGTCAAGTCCAAAGCGATCATCGCCAAGTATTACGCACAGAGCCCGAAGCTTTCCTACTGGAATGGCTGCTCTACCGGTGGCAGGCAGGGACTAAAAGAGGTCCAGCTTTACCCGGCTGACTTCGACGGCGTCATTGCTGGAGCGCCCGCGAACAATCCACTAAGCACGGTCCAAAGCGTCTGGGTCGCTCAAGCAGTGCATAAGGACGAGGCCAGCCAAATTCCGGTGAGCAAATTTCCGGTGATTCATCGAGCCGCAGTTGAGGCATGCGACGCGCGTGACGGCGTAAAAGACGGAATTCTGGAAGATCCGATGCGGTGCAAGTTTGATCCGGCGGTGTTGATGTGCAAAGGCGCTGATGGACCGGACTGCCTGACAGGTCCGCAGGTGGAAGCGGCGCGAAAGATCTACAGCCCGGTGGTGAATCCGCGAACAAAAGCACGTGTTTTTCCACCTTACGAACCGGGAAGCGAACTCGGCTGGACTTTTGCGGCCAGTCCAGAGCCGCCGAAGCTGACCCTTACCGGGTTGAAGTACCGTGTGTTCAAAGATCCGAATTGGGATTACAAGACTTTTAACTTCGACAGCGATCTTGCGCTAGTGGATCGCGAGAGTGCCGCCAACAAGGCAACCGATGCGAATATCAGGCCGTTCTTTGCGCATGGCGGAAAGCTTCTTCTGTATCACGGTTGGAGCGATTACCTGATACCGCCGCAAAACACCGTCAATTACTACAAGAGCGTTCTCGACACAGTGGGCGAGGGCAAAGCGCGCAACTCGACACTTCTGTTTATGGTTCCGGGCATGGGCCATTGCCGCGGAGGTGAAGGCGCCGACCGATTCGATCTCACTGGCGCACTGGAGCAATGGGTGGAAAAGAACAAAGCGCCGGAGTCGATGATTGCGTCGCACTACACCGGAGCGAAAGTCGACCGGACGCACCCGCTCTGTCCTTATCCGCAAGTCGCGGTTTACAAGGGCGCCGGAAGCACCGAGGACGCTGCGAACTTTGTATGCAGGGCTAAGTAGTCAAGAGAATTAGGGGGCAGAGTGCGTTTCATCTACAGCATTGCAATCGGAATTGTGTTCGCCACCTGCGGGATCGCAGCCACGTGCGAAGGCTTGGCGTCGCTCGCACTTCCACAGACGACAGTGACTCTAGCTGCTACGGTGGCGGCAGGTGGGTTCACGCCTCCAGGCGGCTCACAAAATCCCGCTCCGGGCGATGTCGCATACAAAGATATCCCGGGCTTCTGCCGTGTCACAGCGACTTTGAAACCGTCGAACGATTCCGACATCAAAATCGAAGTCTGGCTTCCTGCGGCGTCGGCCTGGAACGGCAAGTTCATGGCGGTGGGCAACGGCGGTTGGGCTGGGACCATTAGTTACTCCGCGATGGCGCAGGCGCTCTCGCGCGGGTACGCGACCAGTTCCACCGATACAGGACATGCAGGCACCGGCGCCGATGCAAGCTTCGCATTGGGACATGCGGAGAAATTGGTCGACTTCGGATACCGGGCGGTCCATGAAATGACGGTCAAGAGCAAAGCGATCGCGAGCGCATACTACGACCAATCACCCAAATTCTCCTATTGGAACGGCTGTTCCACAGGAGGGAGACAGGGTCTTAAGGAAGCACAACGCTTCCCGGACGACTATGACGGCATTGTGGCCGGCGCTCCGGCCAACAATTGGACCAACCTGATGACGCAGCTCATTGCGGTGGCTCAGGCAGTTCACAAGGATGAGGCCAGCTACATTCCGCCCAACAAGTATCCATTGATCCATAACGCTGTGCTGGAGGCTTGCGACGCGGCCGACGGAGTCAAAGATGGCCTGCTGGACAATCCCACGCGGTGCAAGTTCGATCCCAAGATCTTGGCATGCAAGGGTGAAGATGGCCCTCAATGCCTGAGCGCTGCACAGGTGGAGGCAGTTCGCAAGATCTATGCTCCCGTGACCAATCCCCGCACGAAGCAGGAGCTCCACGGTGGCTTCTTACCCGGCAGCGAGCTTTTGTGGGGTGCGGTCGCGGGCCCTCAAGTGTTCCCGATTCCCGTATCGTATTTCAAATACGTCGTGTTTAAGAACCCGGATTGGAACTACCTGACGCTCAACTTTGACAGCGACATTGCTCTTGCCAATCAGATCGATGGAGGAGCCATCAACACCCTGGATCCAAATTTGAAGGCCTTTTTCGGGCATGGGGGCAAGTTGCTCCAATACCACGGATGGAGTGACCACAACATCTCACCCTTGGATAGCGTGACCTACCGCAAGAGCGTTGTGGACGCCGTTGGGAGCAACAAAGTGGACGATTCTTATCGCCTGTTCATGATTCCGGGTATGGCGCACTGCCGCGGTGGAGAAGGCCCAGACCGCTTCGACGCAGTCAGCGCTTTAGAACAGTGGGTGGAAAAGGGCAAGGCGCCTGAGTCGATCATAGCGTCCCGTTATAAGGGCGAAAAAGCCGACCTGACTCGCCCGCTCTGCCCCTATCCGCAAGTTGCCGTTTACAAGGGATCCGGAAGCGCCGACGAAGCAGTGAACTTCACTTGCAAGGCGAAATGAAATTGCCTCGCCATGGCGGCTCAAACCGAAAAACGGTTTCGCGCTAAGCTCGAACGACTCAACTCTCCCTTGAAGTGGGTAATCATTCGGATTCCCTTCGACGTCGCAAAGGCGTGGGGAGTGGGAGGCCGCGTCAAAGTCGCAGGCAAAATCAACGGTTTCGCTTTTCGGACTTCGCTTTTTCCGAGCCGGCAGGGCGGCCACATTCTGCTGGTCAATAAGCAGATGCAGGCGGGCGCCAAGGCAACTCCCGGAACTCTGGCGCATTTTCAATTGGCCGAAGATACGAAAAAGCGCGTGGCGAGCGTGCCTGCAGAATTGCAATCGATCCTCAGGGAATATCCGGCCTTGCAACGCTGGTTCGGCAAATTGAATTATTCGACGCGCAAGGCGACTTCCGACTGGATCGGACAGGTGAAGAGCCTTCAGGCACGCGTGCGCCGTGCGGAACAGTTGGCGGAACGATTTCTGGAGACGATGGAGGCGGAACGGGAGCTGCCTCCGATTCTGCGCATCGCATCTTCCGACAACCGGCGCGCGTATGAAGGGTGGCGCCGCATGTCACCTTCGCAGCGGCGTGGGCAACTGCTCGCCGTGTTTTACTACCGCACCCCCGATTCGCGCGCACGAAGGGTGGCAAAGCTGATGGATGATGCCAAGAAATTCGCTGAGAAGCGAGCTGAATAGGACACCGCGGCTACGAATCGCGATGGACGGTGTCGGGCGAAAATGCCGGAAGACACACAGCGACATATTCGGCGCCTTCCGCTCCCGGCGTGCTGTAGCGGACCCATTCGCCTTTGTGGGCGATGACGGCCTGGCCTGCGGCTACGTCGATGCTACCTGATCGAGTCTCCACGCGGAGGGAGCCTTTGAGAACCATCGTGTACTCGTCAAATTCTGGAGTTTGCCCAGGCTCCTGCCACCCGCTCGGACTCTTCATGTGAGCGATGCTGAGAGCCGCGGTTTTCGTATTGACGCGGCCCACGTACTCGGCGATTCGCTTGGGTAGGTTGCCAGCGGCGGGAACGATAAAGGGTTGGTCGATTCTGTCAGCCATATCTCCTATAGCGTAACCAGAACGCGGGACAACTTGTTATGAGCGGGAAAGAGCGTCCGTTATCGCTGCTGGTGGTGATCCAGATTCAAGAGACGATGGCCGTCGTCTTCCTTGCAGGCCGGCGATTCTTCCAGAATTTCGTCTGAGGGTTTCACGACGCGAGCCGGCATGGTCCACGGCTGCGACAGGACGTTCGGATCCTCAACGGTCACTTGATAGATCAGATCTTCACCATTCCGCCAGAAACGCTCGATGACATGCATCGCAGCGGAGTGGAGATAGCCCTTCTCGCCAAACCAGGTTTCTTCCACAAAGCTCTTGACGTCCACCACCAACGTATCGCCTTCCCAGCGGCCTACGGAATCGCCGTAGTAACTCGGGTTAGCATCGGCGCGATGAGGCCGGCCATCGGTGGGGATGATGCGGTAAGGGTCCCCAGCGGCGTCCTCATAGAGGAAAATCATTTCGTTCGGAAATTGGACGATGCGGCGCGGGGGGCCGATACGGGGAATGCCAGGCTTCCCGCAATAGAATACCGGGTCCACTTTGCTTTCGTTTTCGTCTAGGAATTTCACCTTGGCCTGAAATTCGGGCTTGTAGGATGGAACCGGCGTAGAGGGCAGTGCACCGGGAACAAGGCCGGAGGCGGGGCGATTTGCGTTCCTGATTTTAGAATCGACACGCACGACGGAAGCGGATCCACCAACCTGCTTCTTGAGAGCTCCCGGCGCCAGATCGATAGCAAAGGTCCAGGTGCCGCTTAAGTCAGGATGGCCACCGATGCGCTGCGTTTTACCGTTCGGCTTATCGGCCTTCTGCTGAGCAACGGCCAACCCTGTTAACAGTAACGCCGCGCCCGCTGTATAGAGAAACCGTGTCATGTCTCAATCTCCTCGTCTACTAATTCTCGCTCGCGGAAACCAATTCTAAAGAGGTGTTATCCGGAAACGTGATCTTCTGAAGATAGCCGTAGAGGGATCCATCCTTCGCCCGGACCGCTTCGACAGTCACAGTCTGGCCGATAGCCTTGGCGAAATCGTTCCTATTCACGCCCACCCTCCGGAACCATGGCGGCGGGTTACTTTCAAATTTCCACTTCTCCACGGTACCGTCGCTCTTCTTGATGTCCATGAGAATCACGATATGGGGATTGACCCAGTCGACTTGCGTGAGAATGCCGGTGAGCGGCACTTTCTTCGTCATTTCAAAGATGGCGGACGGGGAATGATGAGCCCATACCGTCGCAACCGCAAGCGATAGGGCAAAGCCCATGAAAACATTATGAATTTTGTTTCTCAACCAAGCTCTCCTTCGGGAACTGGCGGCAGTTTAGCATACGGACAGTCGGAAGACAATGGCCCGACGCAGCGCGAAGGAGGTAGGTGCTAAACTATTTTAAATAAGTCAGTTACGGCTAGCAGTGGCGGTCTTGACCGGGTTCTGTTTCAGGCTGGTATAGACTGCCTCGATGAACATGTTGGTGGTCCAGGGGCCGGAGGTCGCGCCGTAGCGATCGTCGAAGTCGGCCGTGACTCTTGCCGCGTTTACCTGCTCCAGAGTGGCGCCGGTTTTGATGAGGGCTTGAACGCGATCGCGAATAATCGCCAGCATGTCGCGGTACTCTGACACCTCGAACTCGTCGCAAACCCGGCCGTGCCCGGGAATGATCAAAGTTCCGCCCTCTTCCTGGTGCTCGTAGACGGTCTTGTCGAGAATACTGTTCAGCGCCGTGATTTCGCCCTGCAAGCTGCCGCCATTCTTTACGTCGATGAACGGATACTGAGTGGTGTTGAAGATATCACCAGTGACGATGACGTCGGACCGGCGGAATTGGACAATACTGTCTCCGTCAGTAACAGCATTCGGCAGCCAAAAGATTTCGACAGCCTCATCGTTGTAATACTTTCTTCTTCTGCCTTCCAGGAACGTATCGGTTGGCCACCCTGCGGCCGGCAGCGCATTGGCCACGCTCATGCGGTTCTGAACATTCTGATGCCCGATCATGGTGGCGCCGATTCCCGCGTCGGCGAACGCCTGACCACCCGCAGAAAAGAACGACCCCAGCAAGCTAGGATCGGCCCCGGCCGCGTGGAGTTTCACGTTGCCGCCTGTATAGTCGGAGTGAAAGCTTGTATTGACGACAAACTGAATCGGTTTCTCACCGATCAGTTTCCGGATAGCCGCGATCACCTTGTCGGTGAGCTTGCCAGCTCCCGTATCGACAACCAGAGCGCCCTGCTCGCCGGTCTGAACCGCGATGTTGCCACCGTCACCGATCAGCATGTAGACGTTGCCTTGCACCGGCCATACATGAATCTCGCCGTCGCGCGGATCCGGATTGATTGCACGGCTTGCCTGCTGCGGCAGACGGGCCGGGACCAACCGCGCCTTGGCTTCGGCCTCGGCCGTAGCTGGATCAATGCTCCGAAGCTTGGACATATACTCCGGATACATCGTTTCCGGGCCTCCCAGAGCGGCCACCAGCGGGACTTTGGTCTTCTCCGAGTATTCCCGCAAGTAAGGATGCTGGCCCCACGCGTAGTGAGGAATCTGATCGTCGGCACGGCCGAGCACTTGCTCGCCGTCATCGCAGGCGTAAAGCCACGCGTCGGGATCCCGGACAGCACGGAGCATTTCCGAACTTCTAACGAAGGGCTCCGTCAGGTAGATGGGATCAGTCAGAACAGAGACATGCGTGATGCGGTCACCGTGCCGGATGAAGTGCTCGACCACGGTAGTCTGATCGCTTTGGACCAGCCCGTTTCTCTTGATCCACGCCCGCTTCAAGTGGGTGGTGTATACGGTAAGGGTGTTGCCCTCATATTTCCCCGTGGAAAAACCCATCCAGGTGTGTTGCGCGTAGGCCGGTGGATGCGCGCGTCCGTCCATCCAAATGGTCCGATTACCTTCGGTGATCTGGCCGAACATCTTGATGGCAATAAGGCGCTGCGTGAAGGGATCGCGCTCTTCCCAGAAGCGAAAGTTACCGCCTCCGAAGAGGAGAAACTCAGGAGTATAGGCGGCGCATTGCTGCTGCCTCACCGTAAAACGGGATGGGTCCCAAGCAAGCGCATAGAGCCGGCCCGGTTCGTTGAGGGGAACGCCTGGATATTCAACCAGCATGCCGCTAGCGGTGCGCGCTGGTTCCTGGTGAAAAATCGCGAACCAGCTGCCCGAGATGTCGATACCCGACGATTGTGGGGGAGCCTGCGCAAAAGCCAAAACGGTGGCGAGTGACAGAGCCAGGATCAGCGAAACGGCGCCATGAATCTTCATGAGAGACGCTCCTTAGCCAGCCTACCGGCTTGCGGTCTTCACGGGAGGCTGCTTCAAACTCGTATAGACAGCTTCGATAAACATATCCGTGGTCCAGGTACCCGATGTCGCCCCAAAGCGGTCGTCGTAGTCGGCCGTAAGTCTTGCCGCTTTTACTTGCGCCACGGTGGCGCCGGTCTTGACCATCGCCTGAACGCGATCGCGAATAATGGCCAGCATGTCGCGGTATTCGGATACCTCATATTCATCGCAAAGCGTTCCATGTCCGGGGATCACGAGCGTACCACCCTCTCCGAGATGCTGGTAGACCGTTCTGTCCAGGATATTGTTGAGAGCCGCGATCTCACCTTGCACGCTGCCACCGTTTTTGACGTCAATGAACGGGTACTGAGTGGTGTTGAAAATATCGCCAGTAACGATCACGTCGGAGCGGCGGAAATGCACGATGGTATCCCCGTCAGTGACGGCATTCGGTTGCCACAGAACTTCAACCGCTTCGTCGTTATAGTATTTCCGTCGACGGCCTTCCAGGAAGGTATCGGTAGGCCACCCGGCGGCTGGAATTGGGCCCCCAGGCGCGCTCATACGGTTCTGAACGTTCTGGTGTCCGATCATGGTGGCGCCTACGCCCGCGTCGGCAAATCCTTGAGCTCCGGCTGAGAAGAACGACCCAATCAAACTGGGGTCGGCGCCTGCCGCGTGGAGCTTTACGTTCCCGCCGGTGTAGTCGGAATGAAAGCTGGTGTTTACGACAAACTGAATTGGTTTCTCCCCTACAAGTTTTCGGATTGCCGCAATCACTTTGTCAGTCATCTTGCCGGCCCCTGTATCCACGACCAGCGCGCCCTGCTCGCCCGTTTGGACGGCAATGTTGCCCCCGTCGCCAACGAGCATGTACACGTTGCCTTGAACGGGCAAAACATGGATCTCGCCGTCGTGTGGATTCGGGTCAACCGCGCGGCTCGCATGGGGTGGACCTGGCGTAGGCTTTAGCTTCGCGAGCACATCGGCTTCGGTCGCGGTCTTGAGTTTATCGAGAAATTCGGGGTACATGGTTTCAGGACCGCCCAGTGCCCCAAGCATCGGAACCTTGCGCTTCTCGGAGTACTCCCTCAAATAAGGGTTCTGGCCAAACAAGTAGTTGGGAACTTGATCGCTCGCACGGCCCAACACCTGTTCGCCATCGTCGCAGGCATAGAGCCAAGCGTCGGGATTTCTGTTGCTCCGGAGCATATCGGTGCTTCGAATCAAAGGTTCAGCCAAATAGACCGGATCGGTCAGCACGGTGACGTAAGTGATGCGGTCTCCATGCCGGATGAAGTGCTCGACAAGCGTGGACTGGTCGCTGATGGCCTCGCCATTGGACCGTATCCAATTGCGCTTCGTGTGCGTGGTGTAAACGGTGAGGGTAGTTCCTTCATACTTACCCGTAGAAAATCCGAGGAAAGTATGCTTCGCGTAGGGTGGCGGGTGAGGGCGGCCGTCCATCCAAACTGTTCGAGTACCCTCGGTGATCTGTCCGTACAGTTTAATGGCGATCAATTTTTGCGTATATGGATCGCGCTCCTCCCAGAAGCGGAGGTTACCGCCGCCGTGCAGCAATCGAGTTGGATCGTATTGAGCGCACTGCTGCTGGCGCAGCGTCATCCGCGACGAGTCCCACGTCAAGGCATATAAACGGCCGGCTTCACTTAAAGGAATCCCACCGTACTCCACCAACATGACGAACGCGTTGGACTCTCCGATGTTTCCGCCGGTGAACCAGGCCCCCGAAATATCGATGCCGGACGATTGCTGTCCGGGGCCTTGCGCGAAAACCGCACCAGAGATCAATACCGTCGCCATCGACAGCAGAATGGAATTCCAGGCCTTCATTAGCGTCATCTCCTCGCCTAATCTAGTTGCCGGTGGTTTTCACGGGAGCCTGCTTCAGACTCGTGTATACCGCCTCAACAAACATATCCGTCGTCCATGGACCGGACGCCGCGCCGTAGCGATCGTCGTAGTCGATGGTCACTCTCGCGGCCTTCGCCTGGTCCAGGGTGGCGCCGTTCTTGATCATGGCTTGAACGCGATCGCGAATCACCGCAAGCATGTCCCTGTATTCGGCCACCTCATACTCATCGCATAACCGGCCGTGCCCGGGGATGACCAGCGTTCCGCCTTCGCCCAAGTGCTTGTAGACGGTCTTGTCGAGAATGAAATTGAGCGCGGCGATTTCGCCTTGGAGGCTGCCGCCGTTCTTCAGGTCGATGAACGGGTACCCGGTGGTCGATAGGATGTCGCCCGTTACGATCACGTCGGAGCGGCGGAACTGCACGATGCTATCCCCGTCAGTGATCGCATTCGGCTGCCAAAAGATCTCGACGGCTTCTCCGTTGTAGAATTTTCGGCGGCGGCCTTCCAAGTAGGTGTCCGTGGGCCAGCCCTCGGAAGGAAACGGTGCGACCTTGCCCGTGGGAGCACTCATTCGATTCTGAATGTTCTGGTGGGCAATGAGGGTTGCGCCAACGCCGACGTCCGGATTTGAACCGGAAAAGAAAGAGCCCGGAAGACTGGGATCCATACCGGCCGCGTGCATTTTGACGTTTCCACCGGTGTGATCGGCATGAACACTGGTGTTGACCACAAATTGAATTGGTTTGGTGCCAATCAATTTCCGGATTTCGGCGACCACCTTATCGGTCAGTTGGCCAGCGCCCGTATCCACGACTAAGGCGCCTTGATCGCCAATCTGCACAGCGATATTCGATCCGTCGCCGACAAACATGTAGATGTTACCCTGAACCGGCAGAACATGAATGTTTCCGTCATGGGGAACCGGGTCCACTGCGCGGCTTGTGTGTGGCGGACCGGGCGGTGGGACTAGCTTTGCTTTGGCTGCGGTTTCGGCTGCGGCGGGATCCTTGAGCTTTGCCAGAAAGTCGGGATACATGGTTTCGGGCCCACCCAAATTCCCCAGCAGCGGAACTTTGTGTTGCTCGGAGTGGTCGCGCAAGAAAGGGTTCTGCCCAAACAGATAGTTGGGAACATGGTCGAGCGCCCGGCCAAGGACCTGTTCGCCATCGTCGCAAGCGTATAGCCAAGCATCCGGATTTCTGCTGGCCCTGGACATGACGGTGCTTCGAATCAACGGCTGATCCAGGTAAATCGGATCTGTCAGCACCGAGGTATAAGTGAGGCGGTCGCCGTGCCTGGCAAAGTGCTCCACCAGAGTGGCCTGATCGCTCTGGGTCATGCCGTTGGCCTTGATCCAATTCCGCTTCATGTGCGTCGTGTAGACGGTGAGAGTGGTGCCTTCATACTTGCCGGTGGAGAATCCAAGGAATGTGTGCTGGGCATACGCTGGAGGATGAGGGCGGTCGTCCATCCAAACGGTTCTTGTACCCTCCGTGATCTGACCATACATCTTGATCGCGATCAGACGCTGGGTGAAAGGATCGCGATCCTCCCAGATACGGTAGTTCCCGCCGCCGTGCAATAGAAAGTGAGGACTGTACTGCGCACATTGGAGTTGCCGCGAAGTCATCTGCGAGGGATCCCATGTCAACGCGTAAAGACGTCCGGCCTCGTTGAGAGGATATCCGCCGTACGCAACCAACTGAATGGTGGCATTCGAATCCGTATCCTGCGATCCGTTAAACCAAGCACCAGTAAGGTCAATGCCTGATGGTTGACCTGATGTCTGCGCAAAGGCCGGTATCATCAGAACCATCAACAGCAACAAAGATCGGACACGAATCATCTTCATCGGACTCCTTGGCTATCAATAGATAATACTGAAGCTTGCAGGTGCGCACAATGGGCTAATTCCAAAGAGGCATTTGAATTCGCGGGTCCGCGCCGCCTGCTCTCTGGCACTTACAACTCTTTACAAATGCCTTGACCCGGTCAGGATCGGCGCGGCTGGACAATGACAAGCGCGTGAGGTAAGCTGTATTTCCGAACAATCCAAGTGTCAACTAGGGCCGCGAGGATGGATCGCGCAGCCGTTGAACTGGGAGGAAATGAAGATCATGAGACGTTTCGCATCGTGGTACTGGATGGCATTCGCCGTTTCGATTCTCAGTTCCAGCCTCTACGCTCAAGGCCGGGGACGCGGAGGCGCTCCACAACCGCCGCGCACTGCCAAGGAGTCGGCTCCGCTGGATATCACGGGCTACTGGGTGTCCGTGGTCACTGAGGATTGGCGCTATCGCATGCTCACGCCTCCCAAGGGCGACTACGCGGCTGTCCCGCTCAAACCCGAGGCACGAAAGCTCGCTGATGCATGGGACCCGGCGAAAGACGAGGCTGCGGGAGAACAGTGCAGAGCGTACGGCGCGGCGACACTTTTGCGGCTTCCTGGGCGTCTTCACATTACTTGGCAGGACGATCAGACTTTGAAAGTTGAGGCGGACGCAGGCACGCAAACCCGCCTTTTTAACTTTGGGCCTCCGAAGGGCGCGGGAGGCGATTGGCAAGGCGTCTCCGTAGCTTCGTGGGAGTTCTTACCAGCTTCTATCCAGGCGACCGACGGAGGACGCACGAGCATTGGATCGGCGGACAGGTCGGCGGGGTCGTTGAAAGTTGTGACCACGAAACTCAAGCCTGGCTACCTACGAAGGAACGGCGTGCCGTACAGCGAGAATACCGTTTTGACGGAATTTTTCGATCGGGTGACCGAGCCTAATGGCGACTCTTACTTGATCATCACCTCCACCGTGGAGGATCCAACGAGCCTAACGCAGCCGTATTTGACCAGCGTCCACTTCAAGAAGCAGCCAGACGCATCCGGGTGGAATCCTACGCCCTGTATGGCGAAATAACGGCGCCAAAGCGGTCGGCGCCGCTCGCGATCGTAAGCCGTTACTGACGCAGGCCGCCGAACTGCACTTCAAATCCGTCCGGATCCAGGACATGGAAACTGGACTCGGCATCGCCTCGTTCGATTTTCAATCCGCGACGCTTTAACTCCGCCACCACGCCATCCTTCTCCTTGTCCCAGTTGTCAATCGTGTACGCGATGTGATCCACGATGGGCGGAGGCGTTTTCGATGCACGGGTGCGAACAATCAGAATGTTGTTACCGAACGAGAGACGGCACTGCGTTTTCCCATCGTCTTCGGAGACCTTCATGCCGAACAGGTTTACGTAGAAGTCGCGTGACTTGGCGTAATCGGCCACTTGATAGGAAACATGGTTGAACGAGTTGGCTTTGAGCACTTTACCGTCGGCAGCAGACGCCGGGACGCTCACCGCCGCGGCGCTCGCGGTCAGGGCCAAGCTTTGAATTAACTGCCGCCTGGACATCTTTCCTTCCTCGAAGTCCTGGAGCAGTCTTGCAATGATGTGTTCCATAGGTTGCCTCCTGTTGGAAGTCCGCTTGGAATTCCACTGGGCAATTATTATGTCACGGATGGGCCTTGGTCTTCGACGACAGATTTCTCCGGATTGATCAAGAACGCCCAAATCAGAGTTCCGGTAAGCAGGACACCTGCGGTCACGAAAAAGGGTGCGATCCAGGACTGCTGCTCGGCGAAGAAGCCAAATACCACAGGAGAAATCGAGGCTCCCAGCGCTCCTGTCATGTTCATGATGGCGGCGACGGTTCCACTGAACTGTCCGCCTACGTCCATGGTCACGGCCCACGAAGGTCCCACAACCATGTCGAGGAAGAACGCCGATAAACAAAGGAATGAAACTGCGGCCCAGGCGCTATCAGCTGTCGCGGCCGGAATCAAGAAGGTCGCGGAAAGCAGCATCGCAGGCGCGGCGACAGTCCGGCGAGAGAGGCGCAGTTTTCCAGTTCTGCGATAGATGGCGTCGGAAATCGACCCGCCGGCGATCTCGCCCAGCATCGCGGCAAATAGCGGCAGCGAACCGACGATGCCGAGCGACTTTAGCGTCAGGTGCCGGTATTCGAGCAGGTAGGTGGGGTACCACGTCAGAAAGAAGTAGCTTCCGTAAAAGAAGCACCCATAAGCAAGCGCAAGACACCACATATTTCGGGAACGAAGAATGATTCGCCACGGCACTCTTGGTCTTCGGCCAAGGTCAAGCTGCACGACAGAGCCGTCGGGATTCAGCCCTCGTATCTGAGCGACCTCGCCTTCATTGACGGAATTGTGCTGCTCCGGACGATTCCTGTAAAGCCGGTAAAATCCAAACGCCCAGAGCACGCCCAGGGATCCGAAGATGTAAAAGATCGCGCGCCAACCAAAGGCAACCAGGATAGCCACGGCGATGAATGGCGTGATCGCGCCGGCAAGTCGTGCAAAGGAATGTGTCACGCCAGAGATAATTCCCCGTTCGGACCTGGAAAACCAGAGCTGCATTCCGCGGGTGGCGACCGGGAACGCGCCTGCTTCTCCCAATCCGAGCAGGAATCTGGCGCTGAATAGTGACGTCAGGCCTAGCGCGGCCCCGGTCATGACGGCCATCAGCGCCCACCAGCTCATAATCCCGCTGAGCACCTTCCTTGGACCAAAGCGATCTCCCAGCCATCCGCCGGGCACTTGACCAATGGCATACGCCCAAGCAAACGCGCTGAAGATGATCGCCATCTGTGTCCGGCTGAGGCCAAATTCAGCCGAGATGGATGGCGCCGCGACGGAGATGCTGGCGCGATCCATATAGCAGATCAGGTACATCAGGCTGATCAGGAACAGAATCCACCAGCGCATCCGCGTGGGCCTGGATGCCACGCCGAGCGACGCTTCCCGCCCCGCCACCACCGTCCGCTCAGTGCCCAAGAAGTTCACCCCCGGCTGTGTCACCAGACATTATCCGTGTTTTTCAGTTGCTGAAAAACCGAGCCAGGGCGTAGCCTGAAAGATTGCTTCGGCCGGGTGCGGGCAATTCGATCATCAAGAGAGGATAGGTTTATGCTTCGCAAGCTTAGAACACAACGCGACAACCAGCAGTGGATGCTCGACCTGGCGCTCAACATGCGCGGCCGTGTGCAGAACTTTGAACGTGACGATATCGAGGTTCCGGCGGGCAAGCGCGCGCGGAACTACCGCATGCTTCCAAAGGTCTGGCGGGAGGCAGCGGAGCGTCACGAAAAGCTCGCGCGGCGCGCCGAGGCGATGGGAGCGAAAGAAAGCGCCACCTATCACTACGATCACGCGATCGAAGGGTACCGGATGGCGCAACATCCCATCTTCTTCGATGATCATCCCGTGAAACAACAGTTGTACGCGAAGCTGTCTGAGATGGTGGACCTGCGTTCCAAGGTAGCTAATTATCCGATCGAGCGGGTGGAGGTGCCTTTCGGAAAGGGCAAGACGATCTCATGCCTGCTGCACTTGCTGCCGGATCGCCGCAAAGCGCCGGTTGTACTCTACGTTCCCGGCATGGACCAGAGTAAGGAAGTGTTTCCCAAGGCGTATCACAACATCGCGCAATCGAGAGGCTTTCACGTGATGGCCATGGACGGGCCTGGGCAGGGAAACTCCAACCTGCAGAAGATCCGCGCGGTGGGTGACAACTATGAACGGGCCGGAGCCGCGGTGATCGATTATCTAATGACGCGACCTGAGGTGGATTCGAAAAAGATCGCGATCTACGGAATCAGCATGGGAAGCTACTGGTCGCTGCGGCTTTCGAGCTACGATCATCGCGCGGCGGCAGTGGCCAGCGCAGTGGCTTGCTTCAATCCGAACAACACGATTTTCACGCAGTCGTCGCCGCGTTTCAAACAGATGTTCATGTACATGGCGGGCTACGACGACGAGGCGAAGTTCGACAAGGAAGTGGCAAGCGGCATGACGGTTCATGGATACATGGGTAAAATCAAATGCCCGACGCTCTTAGTCATGGGCGAATTCGATCCTCTCTGCCCGCTAGAGGATGCACTTCAGGCGTATGAGGACCTCACCGTGCCGAAGGAGATGTGGGTATTTGAAAACCAATATCATCCGCTGTGGGGAATTCCCAACCTGGGCGGCATGGACAATCACGATTACGTGATGGATTGGCTGAGGGCGCTTCTGTCAGGCGACCGCGTCCCGACCAAACGTGGACGCATCGCTTATATTCGCGAAACCGGCGACGGTCCCTGGGGCGAATGCGATTGGACGCCTCCGATTCAGCCCGGACAAGCCTATTTTTGAACAAACCGGCTGATCTCTCGGCCGTGCCTCGCGCCTTTCGACGCTTCTATATATAATGCCCTCATGATTCGTGCTGCCATTGTGAGCGTCCTCGCGTGCTCGCTAGTCGCGCATGCCGCGGTAACCAATGTCGAGATCAAGGAGCGCGGCGATGTACCCGTTGCGAACTTCGAGCGGATCGTCGCAAGAGTTCACTTCGCGGTGGACCCGAAGCTTCCGGCGAACAAAGCGATCGTGGATATCAATCTCGCGCCTCGCGACGGCAAGGGACTCGTCGAATTCTCAGCGGACCTCGTGATCCTGCGGCCCAAGAATGCGGCCAAGAGCAATGGCACGCTGTTACTGGAAGTACCCAATCGTGGGCGGACGTCACTGATGCGGATAGGTTCAGGCACTTCATTGAACGCGATGAAGATCGCCGAGGATATTGGCGACCCACTGCTTCTGGAGCAGGGCTTCACTTTGGCATTCCTGGGATGGCAGTTTGACGTAGTCGAAGTACCCGGCGTCCTGAAGTTGTACGCGCCTGTCATCAAAGGTGTTACTGGACCCGTGCTCAACGGAATCCAGGTGAATTCGAAATCAACCTCAGCGGCGCTAGGTGGCGCAAACGCCATTCCTTACCCGATAGCGGACGAGGCATCGGCCAGTCTCAGAGTTTTTGACCGGCCGGACGGGACGCGCACCGAGGTTCCCCGTTCGCAATGGCATTTCAGCAAAGACGGCAAGCGTGTCGAATATGCAGCCGGTTTCGAACCTGGCCGGCTCTACGAAGTGGTTTATACGGGCAAGGAGCCCGTGCCTGCAGGACTCGGGTTCGCTGCGATGCGCGACTACGTGTCGTACGTGAAATCGAACGGAGACGCCAAACGCGCTATTGGTTTCGGGATCTCGCAGGATGGCCGCGTGCTGCGCACATTCCTCTATGAAGGCTTTAATGCTGACGAAAGCGGCAAGAAAGTTTTCGACGGTGTGTGGGCCCATATAGGGGGAGGACGACAAGGCGGTTTCACGAACCGTTTCGCGCAACCCTCGCTGGGTGGCTCGATTGTGGATGCACTCGCGCCGGTGGATTTGCCGCCCTTCACTACCGCCGAACTGCTGGCGAAATCAAGTAAGGCTGGGGTTGCGCCCAAACTGATTTTGAGCAACGGCTCGCGTGAATACTGGGGGTCTAACGGGTCACTGGTCCATACGACGGTAGATGGGCGAACCGATGTGAAGGCTCCGGAGAATGCCCGGGTTTACTACGTCGCTGGGACACAACACGTAACGGGCGGCGATGGAACCGGTCTGGCTCAATATCCGCTCAACACGATGGAATGGCGCTGGTTCATGCGGGCGACGATGCTCAACATGAACGAGTGGATTACCAAGGGCACGCCGCCACCGCCCTCTCGAGTTCCAGAAGTTGCAAAAGGGGAACTGGTGGCAATTAACGCGTTGAAGTTTCCGAAGATTCCCGGCATCACATTGCCGCCTGGTATCACGCGGCCCAAGCGCCTCGATTTTGGCCCGGAGTTTCTAACCAAGGGGATTATTGCGTACGAGCCCCCCAAGGAGGGAGGACCATACACGACTCTGGTTCCGCAGGTGGATGTGGACGGCAATGAGACGAGCGGCGTTCGAATGCCCGACTTGAGCGTGCCACTCGCGACGTTCACGGGTTGGAATCTTCGTACGCCAGCGATCGGCGCGCCGGGAGAGGTCTATGGGACCGTGGGTGCGACGATTGCTTTTCCAGCTACACGCGCAGACCGGCAGAAATCCGGAGACCCGCGTCTCTCGATTGAGGAGCGCTATCGAGGCGAGCAGGACTACGGGACGCGTGTCGAAACTGCAGCCCGAGAGCTTGTCCGCGAGCGCCTTGTCCTGGAACGAGACGTCCCGCAGATTGTGGAGCAGGCGCGCCGACGCTGGCAATCGCTCATGGGCGCGTCGGTATCCAAATAGCCATCTCATTAGCATGGCCACTTACGGACTTGCATTTCTGATCGGCGTCGTCACCGGCCTTCGTTCGATGACTGCGCCCGCCGCCGTGAGTTGGGCTGCCCGCCTCGGATGGTTACACCTGGAGAACACCGGGCTTGCCTTTATGGGCTTTGTAGCCACGCCGTACGTCTTCAGCGTACTTGCACTCGCAGAAATCATCGGCGACAAACTGCCGAAGACGCCCAGCCGCAAAGCACCTCCGGGGTTCATCGCGCGGATTCTATTCGGGGCGCTGACCGGAGCCGCGATTGGATCGAGCGGCCAGGGTCTCGTGGGCGGCTTAGTGGCAGGCGTGCTTGGAGCTATCGCGGGGACGTTTGGCGGCTACGAATTACGCACGAGGCTGGTAAGAGCCACAGGCGGCAAGGATCTTCCGATCGCGCTGTTGGAGGATGCCATCGCAGTTGGCGGCGCGTTCTTAATTGTCTCGCGATTGTCTTGACGACCACCGCTACTTTTTGACGTATTTCTTCAGATCGTTGGGCACCACTTCGCCCCCGTAAATTACTCCTTTGGAATCGATCGCGATGCCTTCGGCGGCGCTGGTGGTCAGCGTAGTATCGGAGGGGTCTGGAATGAAAGCGGCGATCTTGCCATCCTTGAGACTGCCGATGCGGATACCACGCTTCCAGCCATAGTGATTGCGCGAAACGGACTCAGACTCGGAGTCGGACACATAGATGACATCGTTCTTATCTACCGCAATCCCGCTGGGGCGGCTGAATTGCGTAAATTGCTCAATGAACTTGCCGTCCTGATCGAAAACTTGGATACGGTTGTTGTTACGATCGGCAACCAGCAGGCGGCCGCGATGATCGAAGACCATAGCATGTATCAAATCAAACTCGCCCGGGCCAACGCCTTTCTTGCCCCATTCCTTAAGGTATTTTCCATTCTTTGTGAACTTCACGATCCGATTGCCCTTGTCGCCGCCATGCCCTTCGCCGATGAAGATGTCACCGTTGGGCGCAAAGGCAATCGCGTTCGGCTCGTTGAATGTTGTCTCGGTGCGTCCGGCTACTCCGGCGGTACCAAGAGTCATCAGCACTTTGCCCTCAGGCGACAATTTGAAAACCTGGTGGCCTTTGCCGTCTTTCCCTTGACCATCGGCGATCCACACGTTTCCGTCGGCATCAACACCGATACCATGCGGAAACACAAACATTCCGCCTCCAAAGTTGTGGAGCAACTTCCCCGACGGGTCGAACTCGAAGATGGGGTCGAGCTTAGAATCGGCGCAAGCTGCGGCGATAAACCCCTTGACTCCGCAACGCTCGATGATCCAGATGTGGTCACGACGATCCACGGCAACCGCTGGAATGGAACCTTTGAGCCGTCCTTCCGGCCACTGGTACCAATCCGTGACGGTCCGATAGGGATTCGGCCCTGAGTTGATCGGCGGACCCGTGGGGACCGGCGGTTCCAGGCGAACTCGGTTATCTCCGCCGCCCCGACCTTCGGGGGCCACGGGAGTTTGGGCCGACGCAATGAATCCGGCGAGCAGGACCAACGCGGCGATCAAGGCAACTAGCGTGCTCTTTGTTCGTGTCACAGGCAAACCTCATCGACTCTGCAGATTTTCAGTGGAGATCATAGCATGGGTACGAGGTGATGCAATTCGACTATGAAAGTAATTGCAGACTTGTGCGTTGTCCCCGTTGGGATTGGGGTGTCGGTGTCCAAGGAAGTCGCGATCTGCAAACGAATTTTGGAGGGTGCCGGACTCAAGACGCGCCTGCATGCCTACGGTACCAACATCGAAGGTGATTGGGATCAAGTCTTCGCCGCCGTTAAGCGATGCCATGAAGCCCTACATGCAGCCGGTGTGGCCCGCGTATCCAGCAACATGCGATTCGGCACTCGTATCGATCGAGAACAGAACATGGAGGACAAGGTACGGAGCGTCCAAGAAAAGCTGGGCTCTGTGGCAGACTAAATCTATCCCGCAGCGTCGGCATCCAAAGGCCGGTTGATCAAGAACGACGCGGTCGTTGCGAAGAAAGTCCGTAGAACTTCCTCCACATCGGATGGGAATCCCGACTCGTGCAGCGCCGCCGTCATCAGCGCCACCCAGCGGTCCCGCGCAGCTTGGCCGATCGGAAAACGAACGTGTCTCATCCCCAACCTGGGATGCCCTCTCTCCTCGAGATATCGATGGGAGCCGCCAAATCGGTAGATGAGAAAGTCGCGGAGGCGCTGCTCGGCTCCTCCAAGATCGTGCGTCTCGTACATCGGCCCCAGTATTTCGTCTTCGGGAATACGCCTGTAGAATGCAGCGACGAGACGTCCAAAGCCTTCGTCGCCGATGACGGAATGAATTTCGTATTGTTCCACTATCGCGACGACTGATTCCGATTCTGTTCGGCGAGCGCCTTCGGTACCCAGGCCGGTGTGCCCTGCTCCCATTTATCGTCAGTGATGGGACGCTGCCCCGAACCGTCTGCTTTCATAATGAATAGCTCCGAGTAAGGCTGTGGAGCACCATCGTAGAGCGGGGCTTCGTCCCGGAAACCCAGGCGCGAACTGCTGAATAGGATGTACTGCTGGTCGGGCGACCAGGCGCAATGAGCATCATTGCCGGGCGCGTCCGTCAATTGTTTTAGGTTTGTGCCATCCGGCCGGACCGTAAAGATGTCAAAGGCATTCTTGCCGGCGCGGGTGAACCCGATGCGGTCGCCCTTTGGAGACCACATCGGAAAGTTGTCATAGTCTGATGTCAATTTGATGATCGAACCATCCTCCACGTTGAGAATTCGCAGACCATGCTCTTCCTGCGACCATATGCGATAGGCAATGTGCTTGCCGTCCGGGGACCAACTCGGAAAGCCGCTGTTAATCGGCCCGCTGGTAAGGTCGCGCTTTTCCGATCCATCGGCCCGGACCATCATCAGGCGCGCGGGCTTTGCTTCCCGATCCGTAAAGAAAGCCCCCAGTCCAAAGGCGATCCACTGGCCGTCGGGCGACCATGCCGGCGCGAACGCACCGCCCGACTTGTCCGAGAATATTCGCTTTGCATTGCCGCCGTCCAGATCCATTACGGACAATGCGATTTCAGTGAGGCGAGGTACGGCGGTGATTTCTCCAAACGGGCTGAGGGCCAATCTTCCGCTGCTGGAAATAGTTGGAAATTCGCCAGAGAACCGCAGATCGAAGTCGGGGTCTTTCGCGAACATCGGCTGGTTCTGGCGCGACGCATACGTATATTTCTGATAGACGACCAACTTGCCGTCCGCGGACCAAGAGGGATTGCGGATCCACTCGTCAGGACCATGCTCCCCGGTCGTAAACGCCAATCCACCGTGTTGACCTTGTCCAACCTTTGCCAGGTATCCGATTCGATCCGAGGTTACGAACTGCGGAGAAATTTTGAGACCTGGACCCGAAGTACGCTCGATCCTAGCGCCTGTGGCCACGTCGATGGAAACGATCTGCGATGATGGCGCACCGAATCCCCGAGCCGCAAAAGTGTCTTCGACAGGTAGCTCATAGAACACGATCTGTTTGCCATCGGGCGACCATTTCGGCGACCCCGCGAACTTGCCCGCGGGCGTTAGCCGGCGCAGGCCCTTGCCATCCGGCTGGATCAAGTAGAGACTCGCCGCAAGAACGTGTTCCCAGCGTCCCTTGGCATGATCGAACTTCGTATTGCGGTCGGCTTCGATATTCCGGTCAGAGGAGAACACGATCCATTTGCCGTCCGGGGACCACGCCGGACGGAAGTTTCCGGCCGGAGCATTCGTGTTCGTGAGGTTCCGCAACTTGCGGGTCTTCATATCGAGAATCCATATGTTCGTCGACCCTGTGACGCGGCTCGATATAAACGCCAACTGCGTTCCATCCGGCGACAAAGCTGGCGCGTCGTTGAATCCGGAATTGTTGGTCAGTTGCTCGAATCCAGTTCCGTCGACGCGTACCCGGTAAATATCGGCAGAGCTATTACGCTCGGAGGTGAATACGATCCATTTTCCGTCTGCCGAAAACGAGGCGTCGTAGTCGAAGGCGGGAATCGGAAGTAACTTCCGCTCGGCCGTGCCATCCGCATTGGCAATAAATAGCTCCGAGGCTGAAGGACCAATTCGGTTTACCAGGACGGTATTCTTAGCGGAGGCCAGAAGAGCCGCCGCACCGAGACAAATCAGAAGCGTGACGGCCAGAGCGTTTAGTCTCATGATCGTTTCTCCTTAATAGAGCTTATACGAACTGTGCGCTTCCAGCGAACGCATCCCTTTGACGATTCCGGCACGAGATGTATAATGGCGCGGAGGTACTGAATGGCCACGAGGTTGAGAATCCCTAGTGTCTTTCCGATATCTGCAGCGCTTCTGGTGGCCAGCGTCTCGGCGTTCGCCCATCATGGCACGTTTGTCTCCTACGACACGACGAAAACCTTTACGACGAAGGTTACCGTGGCCGAATTCCGTTACACTAATCCCCACATCCAACTTCATTTCGACGTGAAAGACGACAAAGGCAACGTCACGCGCTGGGCCGCCGAGGGCCCCGATCCAGCCGTGCTGGTGCAAGCTGGGTGGGGCCGCAAAAAAACTGAGGCAGCTCTGCAACCGGGAACGGAGATCACGATCACGATCTCGCCGGCCCGGAACGGAAAGCCTGTCGCGGAGATGAGTAACATCGTGCTAGCGAACGGCGACCCCATCTGCGGCTTGTCGGGCGCGCGCACCAGCGGTCCCTGCGCCAACGCAGAGAAATAGGCCCATTTATGAAAAGACTCCTGTTCGCGATTAGTTTCTCGGCCGGCATTTTTTGCGCGACTGTTCAGGCGCAGGCACAGAAAGCTCCTTATCCGCCCTTCACCGCTAAGCAAGCCGAGCTGGGCAAACAGATGGTGGCCACGTCGCTTGAAGTTCGCAAGCAGATCACCAATGGAACAGCTCCTGCAGATCCGTTCAAGATCATGGGGAACCTCTATTTCGTGGGCAACGCGAACGGCGAGGTCTTCCTGCTGACTTCTCCACAGGGCCACATAATGATGGGCGCGGGTTCAGTGAACTCCACGGAAGCCATTCAGAAGAACATCGAGAGCATGGGCTTCAAGATGACAGACATCAAGGCCATCTTGCTGAACCACAATCACGGGGATCAGTCAGGCGGCGCGGCTTACATGAAAGAGAAGACCGGGGCGCCTGTGATGGCTGGATTCGGCGAGATTCCTTACATGGAGCACGGCATGTTCAACCCGCCGGCAATCCCTGCCCCGCCCCAGGAGGGCAGAGGTGGCGGAAGAGGTCCCGCGCGTTATCCAGCAGTAAAAGTGGACCGCGCGCTCTTCGACGGCGACGTCGTGAGAGTGGGACCTTTGAGCGTGACGACTTACCTGATTCCCGGGCACAGCCCGTCGTCGACGACTTTCGCCTATACCGTTAAGGAGGGCAACCGCGACTACAAAGTCGTTGAATTCTGCTGTTGGGAATACCCGGACAATCTCAGCCAGAATGGATTCATCACCGAAGCGGGCGTACGGCACACGTTTGAAGTTTTCCGCAAGCTGTATCCGATCGACATCTATCTGGAGTTGGGAGCATACGCATGGGGCGGGGTGCTCAATCAGCCGTCGGGCACCATCACCGAGCGGATTGCCAAGCTGAAGACCGACAATAAACTATTCGTGAATCGGGAAATCTTCAACCAGTTCTCCGCCGCAAGAGAGGTCGAGTTTGAGGAGAAGCTCTCTACATTAAGAGCTACGAACCCTTGACCGCTAGAGGTTGCCAGCCTCTACTTGACAGCCATGGGATTGATCGGCGATCCCACCGCGCCGGTAATAGCAAGGGGCGGCGCACAAAACAGGAACTCGTAGACACCATCATGCGCACAGTCGTCGGCTAGGTCCTTGAGATAGAAAATTTCGCCCATAGTGATCCCAATCATCGGAATCACGATCCAATGCCAGGGCTGGAATGCTTCGATGCTTTCGTTAGGACGAACTTCGCAGCCCCAGGTATCGGCGCAAATCGCGGCGATCTGCTTCTTGTGAATCCATTCGCAGGTCTCAAAGCGCAGTCCCGGCGCATCCCCAGCCGCATAGGTTCCCCAATCGTTCCGGGCAAGGCAGTTTTCCATCTGCCCGGTACGCACGATCACAAAATCGCCGCGACGCACCTCGACACCTTGCGACTTAGCGCACTCGTCAAGCTCACCGCTACTTATGCCGTAGCCGTCTTCAAGATAGTCGCCACCTCGAAACCGCGGCACGTCGAGCAGGACGCCGCGGCCAACCATACGGTCGCGCGTCTTGTGGATCGCGTTCTTCTTCGCGCCCGTGGAATCCACCAGTCGGGCATCGTAGCCATTCCACATCTTCTCGCCATAGAAGATGTGCCCTAACGCGTCCCACTGCGTCCCGCATTGGAGCGGCATCGACACCATGTCGTCGGCATAGCGCAGCTTACCGCTGTCCTGCGTTCCGGCAACTGCATCCGTACCGGTGGCGAGCATGGTGTGGATGGGATTGAAGCGTCCACCCCACCCACTGCGCTGCGGACCGTTCTGATTGAAATCGAGACCCAGTGAGAACGCTTTACCTTTGCGTACTAACCCGGCGGCATTCACGATGTCCGCCTGAGTAACATAATTGAGCGTACCGATCTGGTCGTCCGGGCCCCACTTACCCCAGTTCGTGAGGCGCTTGGCCATGTCTTCGATCGTGCGAAGCGTGACGTCCTGCTTCAGGGTCGTCTTGGATATTTTCTTCAATCTTGAAGTCTATCGAATGATGAACTCGGCGTTGGGCTTGACACCGATCTTTCCTTTGGTCAGGTCGCGTTCCGCGGATTCGTAGGCATCCGGCTGGTCACACGCTGAGGATTGGACAACCACTCGGTTGGATTGAATTGAAACTTGGAACTGAAAGGCCTTGTCGGCAACCTGGCAGTTGACGGTGGCATTTTGAGACTTGCCTCCGACGTAGGCTTTGCGATTCAGTTTCCGCCCATCGAATTCATAGACGACCTTGTCTTGTGGACCGGCGTAGCCCACTACCCACTCCACTCTCTTCTGACGCCGCAGGAAGTTCTTACCCGGGTCCGAGAATGCCAAATTGAATTGGTTGAGCACGCCTGGCTTCAGGAACGCGTACTCTGCAGCAGAGGTGCCTTTCCACCAGTCGCCAGTTGCAGTGATCTGCTCCGGCCTTTCAAAAAGCGCTCCGATGCTTCGTTCCACCCGGCTCTCTTGTCCCCTGCCGGTGCCTTTTGCCTCAGAAGTCAAGGCGAGTTCGATGGGAGCTGTTTGGCCGGCCGCAACAGTGACTTCCCGCGTCTGCGATCCAAGTCCGGCGGACTCCACGGTAATGGTGTATCGGCCCTCCGGAACGCGCACGGACTCACGTCCCCGTACGTGCTGAGGCTCGCTTTGGTCGCTGCGGCGATAGTTTATCTGCGCTTCGGCGGGAGTAACCTTGAATTGCAGCGTGCCAAATTCCTTGAGTTTGGCCTCGCCAGGACCCAGTTTGATCTCCTGGGCGCGTGTGAAGTTTTGCTGTGTTTCGCCAGATGGCTCAAAGAAATCCTTCCGCAAACTTACTTTGTGCGGGCCGGGTGTGACCTCCAGCCTGGCTGAACCGGAGGCATCCAAGGCCCTTGCCGGAGCGCCATCGATCATGACTTCCGCCCCGGCGGTTCCACCCTCGATTACCAAATAGGCGACCGTAGGCGCTACAACCTTGGGCTTCAATTCCACGATTCGCTGCGTGGCTTTGCCGCGAACAAGTTCAATCTGCTCCTGGTGGTCTTCGTAGCCTTCAGCCTTCACGAGCAAGGTATACTTGCCGGGCTTGCGGCCGATGGGACGCCACATTCCCGGCTTCGAAGCCTTGATCTCGACCCCTTCCACGATCAGTTGCGACGCGGGGACATTCGACTGGACGTTAAGATACGCGATGTTCGTGTCTGCATTGAGACCGACGTACAGCACGGGTGAGTTGCCCGTATCGATCGGCACTTTAGGGAGATCTGCATTACTGAAAATGACCTCATTTGCGGTAGCACCTACGCCAGACAACCGTAAACCGTCTGCCGGAACAGGTTGAAGTTCTTGACCTGTCACATTCGCCTTGAGCGTTGGTGAACCGCTATACACCGTGGCCTCATTGCCCAGGCTGCTCACCACGATGAGGTCCTTTGGCTTCACGTTGCTTACACGCGCGCCCTCGCCCGGCTTCGCGCTGAAGGTGAGCGAGAGAATCTCGCGATTCCCGTTACGCAACGCGAGCACGTGATTTGCACCGTCCGCCGGAAGCTCCACGTCCTGCAACAGCCCGGTCTGAAGATCTGCCTTCTCGGCGTCGTCGACAAAAACCTTGCCGGCCTTTTCCGAGGTTGAAAGATTCAGACGAACCGGAGCAGGGTCGAGGTTGAATATCCAACGCGACTGGGGCTGCATATTCTCTTCTTGCGTGCGGTATCCCAATTTCGACACCACGACTTTGTAAGTAGCGCCAGGCGGAAGATGAATTGTTCCTGACCGAACCTCGCCATTGACGGTGACCGTGGAGCCGGGAGGCGTTACTTGAACCTGAACGGCAACGTTCTCAGCAGGTTCAGTCGTTCCCGCTGGAGCACCCGGAGCCTGCGAGTTCTTGGACTTCGTGAAAACGATGGCTGCCATGATCAAGAAGATTACAGCGCCTATGCCCACCAGTTGAACTCGAGATAATCCTTTTACCGGAGTGGGAGTTTCACGCTTTCCCCCAACTGCCGGTGCGTTCGGCTGTGCGATGGTAGCGCCGGACGCCGCCGGTTCAGGAATGCGAGCAGGTTGTGTTGCCGCCCCGGTGGCCGATCCCGACATTTGTTGACCACCCACCGTAATCGTGGGTGAAAACTCCAATGGCGAAGTCAAAGCCGACGTGCCTGCTACTGTAGTTTCCGCGAACGCGCCTACGCGATGGCGAATTTCCGCGAAAACCGAACCGATCTCGGGATCATCGGGATGCTTTTCCGAGATTGCGCGCGCCTGTTGCAGGTGTAAGCCGACCGTAGCGGGATCTGCCGTGGGCGCGAGAGTCTGCGAAATCTCCCGGAGCGTTTCGAGATCGCCAGTTCGCTCCCTTTGTCTCCGTACGTCGCGAATTCCATTGAGCAACGTTGTTTGCAGTTGGACGAGGCGAGGCTCATTGGGATATTTCACCAAGCCAGCCTCAATCTTCGCTAACGCTGCTTCTGCATCGCCCTTGAGTTGAAGGTCGCGAGCTTCAGAGAGGCATTGCGCGACAAATGCCTTTCGCTTGCCATCGGTAATTAAGGCCCGGACGCTTCGCGCAGCGGTATGCCCGGAATCCAACTCCGACGCTTGTTGCACCAGCGATTCCGCCGTTTGCCAGTCGCCGCCTTCAGCAAGCGGACGAGCCTGCTCCACGAGAATATTAACGAGCGTTTCGCGGGCCACGCGATTCTTCGGATCCAACTCCAAGGCTGAGCGAAGGTTATGGACGGCTTCGGGGAACTGCCCCTGCCCTACAAACGTCTGCGCCTGGGCACACAGCTTTCCCGCTTCCGAACTCCGCTCCATTCCCTGGCGAGCCAAACGTTCTAGTCCGATCACTTCCTGGTCTTCCGGGTACTCCGCGAGAGCGGCCGCCGCCAGATCGCATGCTCGAACAAAATCGCCCGAGTCCAGCGAGCGGTCGATCTGCTCGATGATCCGGGCCTTCGCTTCATCGCGCGCTTGCTCATCGCGACGCTTCTGCAGTTGAGCCACTTCAATGTCGATGCCGGGGTAGCGCGGATAAATATTGCGCAAGATATCCCATTGACCGAGTGCCTCCGCGAACAGCCCCTTCTCCTCGTGATAGCGGGCCTTCGCAACGATGGAAAGCACCAGATCGCGCCGCTCTCGCGTGAGCTTCAGCGATTGTTGAAACTGCTGTTCGTTGGGATAGCGTTCACAGGCTTCTTTCAGCAAGTTGACTTTGCGATCCAAATCCGCTTCCGCATCCAGACGATGGCCCACCTCGACAATAAAAGCCGACAACTCCTGCCGCTGTTGCTCTACGGCTTCGAGCTTGAGCGCCTGGAACATCGCATCACTCGGATATTGCGCAATGAATTCGTCGCAAATCTGCAATGCGCGGGCGAAATTCTTCTCGCCTAAGTGACGCCGGGCCTCTTCGTAAGCGTTGTGAATGCTATCGCGGTCGGAGCGGACCTGATTGTAAAAGCCTTGATAGATTGCCTCCCGCTCGGGTTGAGTTGCGTCCGCTGTCTTGCGGCCCAAATCCAGGAGCCGTTCCAATTTGCTGAGGGCAGTGCTGATCTCCCCGTTTCCGTAGTCTTTCTGCGCCGCGCTATACAGTTGTTCTTTCTCGCTCCGGATTCGGACGGCTTCCTGCTCGCGGCGTTGAGTTTCATCCAAAAGGTTGAGCGCCGCCGAGTCCGAGGAACGAATTTTCAGCACCTCGGCCAAAGCCTGGCGGGCCTCCGCGTAATCGTGGCGTTCCAGATGCCGCCGCGCGAGACTCATCCAGCTTTCAATCTGACGTTCGTTCCGCTGTTTCTCCACCGACGCTCGCATCGCCAGGGCGTCCGTATTCTCCGGATCGATCTCGAGAACTTCTTGCAGCTTTTCAAAAGCCAGCGGGATTTCCTCTTGTTCCAGCCGGGTCCGGGCTGCCTCCAGCAATTGCCGTATCTTTTTCTGGCGCCGTGCTTGGTCGATGCGGGCGCGGACCAGCGCGATTTCCGGATCGATGTGCCCTTCGCTTTCAAGCTCCGCCAGAATTTCCGACGCGAAATCTGAGTCGCCTCCTTCGAAGGCTTTCTTCGCCCGATCGATTCGCGGTTGGATCTTCGAACGGTCGAATCGGTCGATGGGCTCATTTCGGTATGCGCGTTGCAGGGTATCGCCAAAATCGCGGGCGCTGGAATACCGGTGCATGGGCTGCTTCGCCATGGCTTTGTGGATCGCCATGCTGACGACTTGGGAAACACTCGGATTGATTTCTGAAACTGGCGGCGGAATATAGCTTCTAATCGCTTCGGCGGTTTCACCGGGCGTCTTGCGCGCGAACGGCCTGCGTCCGGTGAGCGCCTCGTAGCAGACAACACCCAGAGAAAACAGATCCGAAACAGGCGAAGCTGGCTTTAAGTCGATCTGCTCCGGCGCCATGTATTGCCAAGTGCCTTTCAAACCCGTGACGGATTGGGAGCCGGCCAGATAAACGACGCCAAAATCGATGATCTGGGCAGTGTCGTCTTCCATGACGAAAATGTTCGTCGGCTTGATGTCACGATGCACGAGGCCACGTTCATGAGCAGCCTGAAGCCCTCGACACACTTGGGAAATAATCTGAACGACGCGATCAACCGAGAGACGGGCGCTGGAGGTTTCGATCAGTTGCGCCAGCGGCACGCCGGGCAACAGTGGCATGACAAAGAACGGGATCTTTTGGCCATCCTGCTCGAGTTCCCCAACATCCCGGATGGGGACAATATTCGGATGACTGATGCTGGCGAGGACACCCCACTCTTTACTGAATAGTTCGACGGCAACCGGATCCGAAGCGTCGCGCATCGTTTTCAACGCGACGTAGCTCTTCGTCTTTTGATCGAAGGCCCGGTAAACGATCCCCATGCCCCCTTCGCCGAGGGGTTCCTTTAGTTCGTAACGATCCGCGATGGGCGGCTGGGCAGGCATATTTCGCCGTGGACACCAGGATATCAATTTTGTGAGCTGGCTGTTTTTGGACGCGAACTATTATAGAGAGCCGCTCAGTGCCGCTTTTGCGAGCACATACGGGCCGTCGGGAACAATTGCGATGCGCGCGCCGGGCGGCAGATCCGCCGTCAAGGCCTCGACCGCCGTTTCAAGCGACGAGTGCGATCGCCCCCAAAGGTTCTCACGATACTTTGCAGGAAGCCCTGGAACAAAGTAATGGATCTTCTGCCGGCCGCTCACGAGCGCGAGCTTCTCGAGTTGCCATTGGTCGACTATAACTGGCGCCACTGCGATGCGATCCAAGAAATCACGATGAGACCCTTGTTGCAGCAACATCCCGCTGAACTCAGGAGCTCCGGCGCCTTCGCAGCATTCTGATACCAACAAAATGCTCCCTCCGTCGCGCACGATGTGCGAGATTGCGGTAACTCCTTTTATCGCCTGGTAGAACGTTAGATCCAGGGGATATCCAGCAGCGCTTGTAATGGCGGCGTCGACTGGCTCGTCGAGCGATTCCAGCAGTGCATTCGAGACGAAATCTACTCCGCGCCCGTGAGCCTGCTCCGGGTCTCCGGCGAAAACTCCCGCAATCGATCGATCGTTGGCAAGAGCGACATCCAGGGCAAAATCGTGACGGGCGATTCGAGCGATCTCCAATAGTTCGTGATGCAGCGGATTATCGCGAACCGAGCCCTCAATAGCCCGCGGGTTACGCATGAACTTGGGGCTGTGTAGAACTTTAACGGTCTGCTCGGCGGCTAATCCCGGCGCAATGAGCTTCCGTCCACCGGAGAATCCCAGCATGAGGTGCGGCTCAATCAACCCCAAAGTGAGGTGCAAATCCGCAGCCACAAACCGTTCATCGATGTGGATGGGCGTGCCCGATGCTGTCGATCCTAGATGACGATGTTCGGAGAGTTCCCGCGCGTGGTGGTTCACGACTCGATACGAAGCGGCCACCCTCGGGCCACAGATTTCTCGAACCTCAGCTTCGGTCGCCGCCCGATGTAGCCCGGTAGCGATAAGGATGGTGATGCCATCGCGCGGGATGCCCGCTCCTTCCAGTCTCTCGAGTACCAACGGCAGCGTTTGCTGGTTCGGAACCGGCCGCGTAATGTCGCAGACAGAGATGCTCGCCGTGCGCTTGTTTTTCGCCAGTTCACTGAGAGGTGGCGTACCGATGGGTTTGTCCAGAGCCGCTTCCAAACTGCCTCTGGGATCTGAAAGCGGTTGGGCCGAACGCGCCTCCAAAACGCGATAGTTGAATCCGTCGGGTAGTTTGAGAGAAACGCCGTTTCTTCCGAAAGCAAGCTTCACATCCATATTGAAGGCACCTCCAGTAATTGTAAGAGTACGGCTGGTTGCGCGCCATTGCGGTGGGTAGCGGATGTATAATTCACCAAGCCGCCATGAAATGCATCTTTTCGTCAGCCCTTGTCATCTTCGTGCTGGGCAGCGCCCACAGTATTCGAGCTCAGACCGAAGTTACTCTCATTGCTCCTGGCGGAATCCGAGCCGCAATAGAGCAACTCATCCCAGACTTCGAGCGCAAAACGGGTTACAAGGTGAAGCCGACTTTCGGAGCGGGCCTTGGCACCAAGGCACAGGTGGTGCGCGGTGACGCTTTTGACGTGCCTATAGTGCAGCCACCCTACGCCGACGTGTTGGCTTCCGGCAACGTCGTGGAGAGCAGCGCGACTCCGCTCGCAACAGTTGCAGTAGGTGTCGCCGTACGGAAGGGTGCGCCCAAGCCCGACATCTCAACGGCTGATGCAGTAAAAAAGATGCTGCTGGCCGCAAAGTCGATTTCTTATCCGAATGCCGAGGGCGGAGCGGCTGCCGGCGTAAGTTTTAACGAGACACTGAAGAACCTTGGAATCGCCGACCAGATGCAGCCAAAGATCAAGCGCGCGCAAGGCGGATCCGGAGCTATGAAGCTGGCGGCGAATGGCGAGGTAGAGATTGGCCTCACTTTCATGAGCGAAATGGAAGAACCGGGTATCGACATCGTTGGTCCGCTTCCGCGTGATATATCGACACCCACCGGTTTGGTTGGTTTCCTTTCGACTCACGCGAAAGACCCAAAAGCGGCCAAGGCGCTGCTGGAGTACCTTTCATCGCCCGCTGCCGCCGCAGCCTACAAGGCGCAAAGAATGCAGCCTGGCCGCTGACAAGAGATAGTATTCACGAAGCCAATCCTAAAGATTGCTCCAGGTCTGCTCGGTACTGTGAGTAGAGATCTCGACGATGTTGCCGAACGGATCTTCGCAATAGGCGATCTTGTATGGCTTACCTGGAAATAGGGTCCAGACTTTGCTTCGGCATTTGCCTCCCGTTTCGGCAATCCTGCGAACCAGATTCTCGATGTCGGGTTCGATAATCGTGAAATGCATAATGCCCGTCTTCCAGTACTCGAAATTCGCGGCCCGCTTCTCGCCCGACGGCTCGTCAAACTGAAACAGTTCGACGCACACCCCGTTTGATCCGGTAAGCTGCGCCAACCTTCCCTTGCGAAATCCGGCGCCAAAGATATCTCGAGCAAGTATGCCGAAATGCGAATCGTCACCCACCAGGTCAACTGGTCCGGCCAGAAGCTGAAAGCCGAACATATCGCGATACCAATGGATCGCTTTCTCCATGTCGGTCACGGTGACGCCCACATGAGTGACTGCACGCGGATAGTTATCGGCCACGCTGCCTCCTATTCAAAAATGAAGCTCAAATAAAACACCCGAGGCTGCCTTCGAACCCTTGCTCTACCTTACCGTCGGGCCAGACCACAATCGGAACCATGTCTCCGTAGCGGCGCGCCTCGTCTAATGTCGATTGGCTCAATTCTACTCTTCGCTCTTCGTATGCCAGACCTTCCGCATCCCACTTCTTCATTAGCTTCACACAGGCGTCGCAGCCGCGAATGGTATAGACAACCGGATTTTCCATAGCCTCAGACCGTCGTGCCAGCGTTAGGCATGTTCAACGCGTTCGAGAGAAGGTAGCGCATCTCTTGAATCGAATCTTTCTGCCATTGCGAAAAACGCGGCAGGATTCTGGCTATTACCTCTTTGCGCTCGGCCTCCGGCAAGTGGGTAAAGGTAGCGTCTGCTGGAAGATTGATGCGCCGCTTGATCTCGTCGAGGATGTCATCGATCTCGCGTTGGGCACTGGCGGGGCGTTCAATAAACCGGGTAATATATCGCATGTCTTTCGTGTAAAAGACGAACACGGGGATAGCACGAGCTTTCCCGTCATTGCTCAGAAACTCGTCCATGATATCCGGGTTCTGGTCACGCAAAAAGATTCGCAACTCCATGCCCGTCGCGCCGGCTATACGCGCCACGGTTGGAAGCTCGCGATAAACGTCGCCACACCAAGCCTCACCCAGCGCCAGTATGTTCGCCGGACCATTTGGGGCGCTCGCGGCCGCCCTGAAAAAGGCTATGTCGTCGTCCGACAGCGGCGAATCCTTATAGTGGAGCTCGAACTTATCGCGATTCACAAGGGCTTGTTCCAAGAAGCTCTTAAAGGTGAGTCCTTGCGTGAATCGGCCGGGCGTAACTACGGTGCTTGCGGTTGGCATTCTATGTCCTGAAACTATCATGATGCCATTAAAAGTGAGTATACTCAACTGCCATCGGCGACGGTCCGGAACGAATCGCTCAGTCCGAAAAGGCGCCCGGGGAAGGATTCAGTGCGCGCAAATGCAGAGTGTAGATACGCCGGAGGTTGTCGACGCCTTCGGACACTTTGGGCTTCGTACCTGCTATCCACCAGCGCATGGCGCTTTGGGACGAAAAGAAAAGGTGCCGCGCCACAAAGGAAGGGTCTTCCTCGCATCTGATTTTGCCGGACTGCTCGGCGGCCAAAATTAGCTGCTCTATTCTCGAAATCATCCGAAATCGACTATCGCGAAGCCGTTCCGCCTGCTTTCCCGAACAAAATGTCAATTCTTCAAAAAAAATCCGCTCTAAGGGAATGTTTTTTGCCAACTGCCTATACATCACCGTTTCAGGAACGAGCAACTGCTGAAGAAGGGACATATTCGGCTTCACTTTCGCAAATCCCTTGGTTCGGGTTTGCTCCAGTTCATCCATGCAAATCTGGAACAGAAGATCGCGTTTGTCTTGAGCGTACAAGAAGACCGTACCTTCACCAACGCGGGCACGCTCGGCAATCTCAAGTGTCGTGGTGGCATCAAAGCCCTTGCTGGTGAAAAGAGCGGCCGCGGCTTCCTTAATTCTGCGGAGTTTGTCGAGCTTATTCCGCTCCCGTAACCCCAGGCCCGACTGCCGCGTTGCAGACCCTCGTTTAGGTTGAACCAGATCTACCGACTCTTGTTCCTGTTTCATGCCGTATAGGTTATCCTAACCCTAATCGACGTCCTGACGCACCTTTTTCGGTGTAGTTTAGCCCGGCAGGTTGGGCTCCCACAAGCCCTTTCCAGCACATTGGGATCCTAAGCTTAGAATTCCACGTGGACAAGTTGTCGCGGCCGCTTCTATAGTGTCACCTAAATACTAGTGACTCCAGCGTAACTGGACTGGCCACAGTTAGGCCGCAAATGTAATCACACTGGCTCACCTT
>JADMIO010603863.1_pt1 | contig 96257 bp, 81 predicted proteins | sample 8958161 | NCBI WGS metagenome assembly JADMIO01 (sample SAMN16585339, study PRJNA669376) | soil metagenome | isolation source: Crop rotation soil | place: USA: Cullars Rotation, Alabama | collected 2011
CGCGACAACTTGTCCACGTGGAATTCTAAGCTTAGGATCCCAATGTGCTGGAAAGAATTTCATAAAATAATCCCTCAAATAAATAGTCTGTTTTTAATAAAACACCGCGAGCGATTATTTTATGGCAAAAACTTAAAGGCAATTACTTCAGATAAACATTTTCCCCGGATTAAGTATTCCATTCGGGTCAAAGACTTTTTTGATGCCTTTCATAATTTCTAAGGTCGGAGCGTCGATTGCCATGTCGAGATACGCGGCTTTGACGTAGCCGATGCCGTGTTCGCCGGAGATTGAGCCGCCCAAATCAACGGAAAGCTGAAATGTTTCTTTGACGCATTCTCTTGCACGCGCAATTGATTCGGGATTTTCGCGGTCGCACATAAAATTAACGTGAATATTGCCGTCGCCGGCGTGTCCGAAGTTGGCGACGAAGGTATTATGTTTGCGCCCGATTTCTTCAATGCGAGCGACGAGTTCGGGAACTTTTGAACGCGGCACGACAACATCTTCGTTAATCTTTAAAGTGCCGAATTTCATCAGACTAGGCGAAATTGCGCGGCGTACGTCCCAGAGTTTGTCTTCTTCCTCTTTTGAACGAGCGCGAAGAACATCGAAGCCGCCGTTTTCCTTGATGATTCTTTCTATTGTCTGCGCGTTTTTTTCGACTTCTTCCTTTGAGCCGTCAACCGCAACGAGCAAAATTGCGTTGGCATCCTTCGACAAACCAAAGGCGAAATTTCCCTCGACGGCTTCAATACAATATTTATCAATAACTTCCATTGCCATCGGCAATAAACCTTCCGGGGTGAATTTTGTCAGCACTTTACACGCTTCTTCCATCGTGCAGAAATTGGCGCGAACCGTCGAAGTCGCTTCGGGCATTGGAAGAAGTTTCAAAGTCGCTTCCGTGATAATTCCGAGCATTCCTTCCGAGCCGCACATAAGTCCCGTAAGGTCAAAACCGACGACATTTTTAACCGTCTTTCCGCCCGTTCTAATTACATCGCCCGTTGCCGTAACGACTTCAAGACCTAAAACCGAATGTTTTGTTACGCCGTATTTCGGCGTTCGCATTCCGCCAGCATTTTCGGCAATGTTTCCGCCGATATAAGAATCTTTGTAACTTGCCGGGTCAGGTGGAAACATCAAGCCGTGCTTTTCGACTGCTTGCTGCAATTGAAAAGTCGTAATTCCCGGCTGGCAGACGACATATAAATCGTCCGCATTTATCTCGACGATTTTGTTCATCCTGTCCGTCCCGATAACAATCCCGCCGTCAACCGGAACTGCGCCGCCCGTGTAGCCGACGCCGCCGCCGCGAGCCGTTACGGGAAACAAATATTCATTGGCGAGCTTGAGAATTCGCACCATTTCTTCGGTGCTTTCGGGAAAAATAACGGCTTCGGGCGGAAATTTTTCCTTGACGGCATCCGCGCCGTAAGGCTCGACCTTTTCCGGCTCGACGAGAACGTTTCCTGCGCCGACAATTTGTTTTAATTTTTTGAGAACTTCGGGTTTTGAAGCGTTTGTCGTAGCGCGCGGCTTTGCGTTGAAATGGATTGATTGGAACATTTATTCAAATAAACTCGGCTGGATTTCTTCTTCCTCGCTCGCGTCGGGCGACCAGCGATATTTTTCCAAATCGCATTTGCCTTTGTCGTTGAAGAAAACGCCTTCGTCTTCGAGAATTTTTTGTTGGACGTTGTAGGGCAGAAAAAGTTTGCCGGTCGAACAGCCGCCTTGCGAATTGATGACTCTCTGCCACGGAACGCTTTCCGTCTGCGCGGCGTGCATTACGAATCCAACGGTTCGCGCCGTATAACCTTCGCCCAAAATATCGGCGATTTGCCCGTAAGTCATCACTTTTCCGACAGGAATTTGACGGACAATTTCATAAACTCTTTCGCGATAATTTTTGTCGTCAACATTCATAACTTTGGGAATAGTAGCGAGAGGACGACAACTACATTAGCATCACTTTAACTCATTTTTCGCTCGTTGCAAACGCTTCTTAAATTTTCCTGTCCGTTCTTTCAACCATTCGCGCCATTCTTCGATGGCTTTTTCGCGTTCAGCCCGCGAACTCGCAGGCTTAAAATTCAATCACGTCGAAGTCGCATCGCGCAGACACATTTCGGCGAAAAACCGCGTTTGTAAATCTTCCGCCGAAAGCGTTTCGATTAATTCTTCAATTGGTTTTTGCGACATTTCGCGTCGCTTTTCTATAAATTTTTCTTGATTCATTGAATTTTCTTTATTTTCAATGCACTAACCTGCCGCACCCAACGACCGTGTTTTTTGTCGTCGGGAACAATGATTTGCCATGTGCCTTGTTGTGCGTCGAGAAGTTTTCCGTCGCGCGTGTCGGCGAGCAAAACCGTCTTGTCGGTAAAATCGGCGGAAATTTCGGCGATGGCGAAAATTGCTTTATAACCGTCCGCCGCTTCGACGAGCAAGTATGAAGCGAGTTCTTTTCCGCGTAGTTCTTCCTTGCCGATTTTCGCGCCTGCCGCAAATAAAATATCGCTCAAATTATAGCCGCTGTAAATGGCTTCTTTGCCGTCGTGTACTTTGGCTTTAACTTCGCGGCGCGGAAATTTTGTTAAATCTTTCGCTGACAAATCGAGAGTCTTGCCGTTTTCGACCTCGACTCGCAAAACTGGTTCGGTTTTTGTCGAATTTTGTGCTGAAACTATGAATGTAAATAAAATTACGCTTAAAAATATGTAAATAATTGCCTTCATTTTGTCTTTTTCTTTCTATTTTTGTCTTAAAATTGTTCTTGCCGGTGCGCCGTCGCCGATTTCAGAAATAACTTTTAACGGCAGGCAAATCAATTCATATTCGCCCGCCGGAACTTCTCTTAAATCCAAACCTTCGATAATCACGATTTCTTTTTCAAGCAATGCGATATGCGTATCGAAGGATTCTGCGCCGAATTTTTCTACTGATAAATAGTCAATTCCGACGAGCTTTATTCCTGAATCAGCTAAAATTCGTGCAGCTTCGGGCGTTATATATGTAAAATCTTTGCGGAAACCTTTTTCCGCGTCGTTCCAAAACTGCGAATTGCGCGTTTTGAATAAAATTCTTTCCGCGCCGTCGAGATTTCCGAGATGTTTCGGTTCGATTGCCAAAATGCTTTCATCCAATTCCAAAACCGTGCAATCGCCGATGAGTTTTTCAAGCTCTAATTCGTGAACTTTTCGCGTTCCTTCGATAAAATGATTCGGCGCGTCAACGTGCGTGGCGGTGTGCGCTCCGAAGCAAAGTTGTGTTACATTTGCCGCATCGCCTTTTTCAAGCGCGGCGGTTACGTCAATTTTTACTTTCGGGTCGCCTTCGTAAATCGGAACTTTTTCGCTGATTGGGAAGGTTATATCGTAAATTTTCATTATTTTTCAGCATATCGGAAAATAAATTTTCTCTCAAGATTTGTGTTTTAGGAAAGTTTCTTTGTAGGCTAATGCTAGAGATGAAAATCAGAAGAGAAGAACACGGAAAACGCGGAGCGTTTTTTATCGAAAAAGACGGCGAATGGCTCGCCGAAATGACTTACTATCGGGAAGGCAAGCGGACAATTGTCATTGACCACACGGCGGTGAACAAAGTTTTAAAGGGCAAAGGCGTTGGTAAAGCACTCGTCGAAGCCGCCGTGACATTTGCACAGCGCGACAATCTTTTAATCAAGCCGGTTTGTCCTTTTGCCAAAAAAGTTCTCGAATCTTCGGAAGAATACGAGGACATTTTGACGAAATAGATGCAGCAGACGCGAATCTCAGCTTCGAGCTACTCGAACACCGCGCCGCTCATCTGGTCGTTTCTCTACGGGCAAAATCGCGGAAAATACGAGTTAATTCTCGATAATGCTCCGGCGCGCTCGGCTGAACTGCTGGCGCAAAAAAGAGTCGATGCCGCGCTCGTTCCCGTTATTGCTTATCAATTTTTTGAAGATGTGAGCCTTGTGCGAGAGGTCTGCGTCGGCGCGCGCGAACGAGTGCGAAGTGTTTGTCTCGTAACAAAAGGCGAGGATTTGAAACAAGTAAAATCCGTCGCGCTCGATGTTTCATCGAAAACTTCCGTCGCACTCACAAAAATAATTTTCCGTGAATTTTTAGGTTTTGAGCCAATCTGGAAAACGGCAGAACCGAATTTAAACGAAATGCTTTCGGATGCGGATTGCGCTCTGCTCATCGGCGATCCGGCATTGATGGTTGATGAAACGAAATTTAAAAAATTCGATTTGGCGGCGACTTGGAAAAGTTTTACAGGTTTCGGTTTCGTTTTTGCAATGTGGATGACGCGTCAATTATCTTGCGAAATTAATTTTGCGGCGGCGCGAGATGAAGGCTTAAATCATCTGGACGAAATAATTTCAAATTATGAAACTGAAATAACGCTCACGCACGACGATTTCAAAAAATATCTGTCGGAAAACATTTCATATTCGATTGACGATTCGATGCAAAAAGGTTTGGAGCTTTATTTCAATCTCGCGCATAAAAACGGTTTGTGTGAAAGAAATTCGGAATTGCGATTTTTGAATTCATAATTTATCGCTTGTTGGCGAAATAATTCACGGCATTTACGACAATCACTAAACTGCCAAAAATCCAGACAGGCGCGAAAAACAGGTAACCGCCGAACTCTTTGCGCCAAATCCAGCCTTGATTTCCGCGTTTCAGAAAACGCAAAATTATATCAATCAAAACCAAAACCGCGCCGCCCGTTATCATTACGATTGAATTGGGAAGTTTCAAAACAAAATAACCGACGGCAATCACAATCGCCGCAACAACAAACATTCCGAACCCGATTAAATTTCCCTGCATAAATTCCAAATTCCTTGCGCGAAAATTATAGCGGTTATTCCGCAAATAAAAAAGGCTTGTCCGCAAACAAGCCTTTCGCCCGAAAAATATAAATTTATAATGACTTAATTAAACAAATTAGACTGAAATAACAAAAACCAACCGGCGATGATGATAAATAGAATCAGCCCAAAATCTCTGGTTTCTAATTGATTTTCTTGACTCTGCATTTCCTAAACTCCTTTCGTTAAAGTTTCCCTTCCGTTTATTAACGCGTAATTTTTAGACGGAAAGCACCACGCCTTTTGGCATAAAATTTGTAAAAAAATTAATGCCCGCCATAAAATTTCGCCGAAAAAGCGGTTTTTGCTGCAATTTTGAGCGCGAATTTGTTGGCAAAACGAAAAAAATGGAAAGGGGAAAATGCAAAATGTAAAACCTATTTCTTTATTGTTCATTTTCCATTGTTTCCCGCTGTGATAAAATTTCACTTTGAATTATGAATAATATTCAACCGATTTTAGATAAAGTTTTGGACGGCGAAAGAATTTCGTCGGAAGAATGCACCGTGCTTTTGGAAAGCTACGACATTGCCCGAATCGGCGCGGCGGCTGACGAGATTCGGATGCGGAAGAATAACGCGGAAGTCGTAACTTACATCATTGACCGCAACATCAATTACACAAACGTCTGCAACGTCGTCTGCACATTCTGTGCGTTTTATCGCCGACCGGGAAAACCCGATACATACGTTCATTCGTTTGAAGAAATCTGCAAACGAATTGACGAAACAATCGCGCTCGGCGGCACGGGCGTTTTGATGCAGGGCGGCTTGCATCCTGATTTTAATATCGAATGGTATGAAGATTTGCTCGCGCGCCTGCACGCACTTTATCCTAATTTTCAGCTTCATTGCTTTTCGCCGCCGGAAATTCACAATATTCATCTGATTTCGGGACTCGATTACGAAACTATTATGCGTCGTTTGAAAGCGGCGGGATTAAATTCACTTCCCGGCGGCGGCGGCGAGATTCTCGACGACGAAGTTCGCAAGCGCGTTTCGACAAAATGCAACACGCAGGAATGGCTCGACGTGATGCGCGCCGTCCACAAAGTCGGACTTCGTTCGACGGCGACAATGATGTTCGGCATCGGCGATAATGTTTCACACCGCGTCCGTCATCTGCAAAGAATCCGCGACGTTCAGGACGAAACAGGCGGTTTCACGGCGTTTATCCCGTGGACTTTTCAACGCGAAAACACCGCACTGGGACGCAAAATCAAGGAAGAACCAACCGGCATTGATTATCTGAAAATGCTCTCGGTTTCGCGCCTTTTTCTCGACAATATTCAGCACATTCAATCGTCGTGGCTGACGCAAGGTTTACGGCTTGGACAAACCGCACTTCGTTTTGGTGCAGACGATATGGGTTCGATTATGATTGAAGAAAACGTCGTCTCAGCCGCCGGCGCGGACACGCAAGCAAACGAAAAAGAGCTTCGCTATCAAATCACCGAAGCCGGATTTCGCCCGCAACAGCGCGATATTTTGTATCGTTACATCAACCGCGAAAACGTCGAAACGCTCGACGAAAGAAAATCAATTCCTTTGAAGAAATTGAGCGTCGCTTTTGCCGATTGAAAAATGCCGACATTGATTATCGAAACCGAAATCAACGCGCCGCCGGAGGTTTGTTTTGATTTGGTGCGCGATGTCAGTTTGCGTCTTCAGATAGTTAATAAAACGGACGAAAAGGTAGTTGCAGAAAGAACTTACGGTGAGATTGCTCTGGGCGAAACGGTAACTTTTGATGGAAAGTTTTTCGGTTTTCGCCAGCGTTTGACCGTAAAAGTTACCGAAGTAAAAAAGCCTCGTTTTTTTACCGACGAAATGATTCAAGGCACTTTTAAGTCATTCAAACACAAGCACGAATTTATCAAAAAAGGCGATGGAACCTTGATGTGTGATACGCTCAAATGGACGTCGCCTTTCGGATTTTTGGGAAAGATTGTTGACGCGATTTTGCTCGAAAATCATTTGCGAAAGGTCGTTATGAGACGTAATGCGGAACTTAAACGAGTAGCGGAATTCGGTAACAGGTAACTGGTAAAAAAAACAATCACTAATTACCAATTACCTATTAATTACCTTTCTTTAGAGCTTGTCGTTGAAAAATCCCGTAACCAACGCCCAAGCGTCACGGGCAGCGGTTTCGTCATAAACTTCCGGTCTGGTGTTGTTGAAAAATGCGTGATCGGCTTCGTATTTAACGGAAGTTACGGGAAGCTCGTATTTTTCGGTGATTTCTTCGAGATACCCGACTTTTTCGGCGTTTATCCACTGGTCTTTCGTGCCGGAAATGAAAATCGTTGGCGTCGAGAGATTTTTCAAAACATCTTCTTCGGGAATGTCGCCGTAAAACGGTGCAGACGCGCTCAATCCTTCAAGAGTGCAAGCGGCGCGAAGCGCGTAAGTTCCGCCCATACAATAACCTGTAATGCCAAAATGCGCGAATCCGTAAGTTTCCGATGCTTTCGAGATTGCATTTTCAATGGTGTCCAAACCGTCTTCGAGCTGTAAGGCTTGCATCATTGCTCCGGCTTCCTGCGGATTTACGGCGATTTTTCCACGATAAAGGTCGGGCGCGATTGCCGTAAAACCTTCGTCGGCGTAGCGGTTAGCAATGTCTTTGATATGGTCGTTCAAGCCCCACCATTCCTGAATTAAAATCACAGCTTTGCCGTTAGCATCGTCGGGCATTGCAACGTAAGCGGTTGTTGCACCGTTTGCGGTGTCAAAATTCAAAGTCTCGGTTTTCATACAAAATAATTCCTCCAAAGATTTGTTTATGAAGTTGATTATAAACAAATTTTTGAAGGAAAGACTATTTGCGATTGACTCGAATAAAAGGCGAATTTGTTTTCTCGCTCGTTGCAAAAATCGATTTGCCGTCCGCCGAATAGCCGACTGCTTCGCCGACCTCGCGCGTTCCAAGTTCAATTATTTCAGGTTCCTGTTTCCAAATTTCATCGAAGTTTTTGGCGTTTTCCGGCAGAACAATTTCGTAGGCGTTGAAATAATCACAAATGACGACGCGTCGTCCGTCAGGCGAAATGTCGCCGCCTGTTACAAAACCGTTCGGCGTGGCTGGAACACTGAAATCAGCAATTTTTTCGAGCGTGTTTGTCTTTTCCAGCGAATAATCCGCCTTTAATTTATAAACGCCCGCCGCGCCGCTCAAGCGTTTTGAAACAATGTAAATATCGCCTGTTTCGGGATGAATCATTAAAGTTTCGGCATCGTGGCGCGTTTCGGGATAAGTGAATTTTATCTGTTCCGCCGTTTCTGTTTCCAGAGGATTTTTCTTGCTCGAAGACTTATTTTCGTCTGTAACGGTCGGTTCTTTGACGCGGTAAATCGTAAATTCGCCGCGTGTGCGCTTGTTGTTGCCCATGTCGCCGATGTAGAGAAAACATGCGCCCGATTTGTCTCTGAGCGTCGCAATGTCTTCCCAATCAATGTTTTTCGCGTTTGATACTTTCCACGTTCCGAGCTTTTTGCCGGTTGCGTCGAGCGCGAAAATATATGCGTCGTCGCCCGAATCGTTATGCGTCCAAAAGACATTTTCGTTACAGCGCGAAGCCGCGATTCCGCTGCTTTCGGTTATCTCGGAAGATTCGATTTTGCCGACCGTCTGCGGTTTTTCCCAGTCTTTGGAAAACTGCTCGTGTTCATTTTTTAATTGCTCGTGGCTCGGAAAAACCGCCGAACACGCCGAAAGTGCGCTTAAAGATATGACAAATACGAAAAATTTAGCTATATTTTTCTTCAACATCTCTTTTATAATAACGCAGTTGCGCTTTACAAGTTCAAAACTTTTTCGAGATTAAAGACGTTAATAATTATAGGTTTTTTTCCAGATGATTGTCGGAACTGAGTGGTTAATCGAAGCCTTCGGATGTAGCGCGGATAATCTGCGCGACGTTTCCGCATTGCAAAAAATTTTCACGCGGATTATTGCGGATTTAGGCTTAAAATCCGTCGGGACGGGAAACTGGCACAAATTCGGCGGCGAAGGCGGCGTAACGGGTTTGACGATGCTCACCGAATCGCATCTCGCCTGTCACACTTATCCCGAATACCAAACCGCAACCTTCAATCTTTACTGCTGTAAATCGCGTCCCGAATGGAGTTGGGAAGCAAATTTAACGGAAATGCTCGGCGCGGGTGAAGTAAAAATTACAAAAATTGAACGCGGACTTAGCCAATCCAAAATCCAAAATCCAAAATCCAAAATCGCCGGAGGTGAAATTTGAGCGTTCTGAAAGCAAATTGTCCGTCGTGCGCCGCGCCGATTGAGTTTCAAAAAGGCTCGACGATTGTGCTTATTTGCCCGTTTTGCCGTTCTGCCGTGGCGCGAACCGACAGAGGCTTAGAAGATTTGGGCAGAGTCGCGGAAATTGTTGATTCGTTATCGCCTCTGAAAATCGGTTTGAAAGGAATGTTCAAAGACCAGCGATTTGAACTCACGGGACGCGCGCAACTCAGGCACGAACTCGGCGGCGTTTGGGACGAATGGTATGCGACGTTTTCAAACGGCTGGGTTGGCTGGCTCGCCGAAGCGCAAGGCAATTTTTACCTGACTTTTTACCAACCTCTGCCGCAAGGCGCACAACTTCCGCCGTTTGAATCGCTTCAACTTGGTGAAAGTTTGCCGCAGATTCCGAATAACGCGCCTTTGATGGTTACGGAAAAAGGCACGGCGACATCAGTCGCGGCAGACGGCGAAATTCCGTATAAATTAGAACCGAACGAGCGAAGCAATTACGCCGATTTATCAGGCGCGGGAAATGCTTTCGGAACGATTGATTATTCAATGAATCCGCCGTGGACGTTTGTCGGGCAAAAAGTTACTCTCGCCGAAATCGGTCTCGCAGATGCAAAACCCGTAACGCGCGAAGCGGAAAGAGTTGCGGCGCAAGGGATGGGCTGTCCGAACTGCGGCGGACCGCTTACTTTAGCTGCCCCGGACAAAACCGAGCGCGTAACTTGCCCATATTGCAATTCGCTTCTGGACGTAAATCAAGGCAAATTGTCGTGGCTCAAATCGCTTGCGCCGAAACCCGACGCGCCGCAATTTGTTCTGCCTATTGGCGCGGAAGGAACTTTCAAAGACGACGTAAAATTCAAAATCATCGGCGCGGTTGTCCGCAGCGTTACGATTGAAGGAATCAAATATTTCTGGCACGAATATCTGCTTTATAATCCGATGATTGGCTTTCGATGGCTCGTTCATTCGGACAATCATTGGAATTTTGTCGAGCCTGTCAATCCGGCAGATATTGTCAGCAGCGGCACTTCGATTTCATTTAACGGGCAAAATTTTCGTATTTTCCAAGACGCTCCGGCGACGGTCGAATTCGTTCAGGGCGAATTTTACTGGCGTGTCGAGCAGGGCGAAACCGTGCGGGCGATTGATTTTGTCTCCGCGCCGATGATGCTTTCGCAGGAAATCACGCAGAACGAAATGAATTGGTCGGTCGGCGTTTATATGACCAATGACGAAATTGAGAAAGCCTTTAATGTCAGCGATTTACCGAAACCATGGTCGGTTGCGCCCAATCAGCCTTTTACGGGCGGATTTTATATCAAATACGGTCTTGCGATGCTCGGGCTTCTTTTTATCGTCGCAATTTTTATGCTTCCGTTCAGCTCGACGAGCACGGTTTTGGATCAAAAAGTAACTTTACAGCCGACGGCAAGCGCGACTACGCCGCAAACCGTTTTCAGCAATCAATTCGAGCTAAAAGGAAATCGCAATGTGCGAATTACGGCAAACGCGCCGGTCAGCAATGCTTACGCTGAGTTGGATATTGATTTAGTCAACGAACAAAATCAGGAAGTCGAATCCGTAAACGTGCCGATTGAATATTATTCGGGAAGCGACAGCGACGGCGCTTGGACGGAAGGTTCGCAAACGCAGGACGCGACGCTTTCGGCTTTGCCCGCCGGAAAATATACTTTGCGCGTCGAAGGAACGTGGCAAAATTTCCAGCAGCCGATAGATGTTTCGGTCAGAGTCGAGCAAAACGTTTCGCGCGGCGTGAATTTCTGTTGCGCGTTTGTGCTTCTGGCAATTTTGCCGGTTTTCGGTTTAATGAAAAAATTTGCGTTTGAATCGCGCCGTTGGAGCGATAGTATGTTCGGAGGAAGTAGTTCAAGCAGTTCTGATGAATAACTCTTTCGCTATTAGTTAGTTGCAGATATCAACTAACTAATAGCCACTGATAAAATTATGATGAAAGCACTTTTTTTAATTTTCGGCGGCGGCGTCTTGTTGTTTTATACGATGTCTTCGATGTTTGGTTGGGAATTAGCTAATTCGGGAAGCAATTCGAGACTTGGAACGCCGTTTTTTTATAGCGGATTTCGTGGAGGAAAATAATGCAGAATCTTTTGTTTAATATGTTGCCGTTGGGCTTTATCGTCAAATTGGAAGAGCTTTTACCTGTTTTGGTAACGACGGTGATTTTTGTCGCTATTGGTTTAGTCGTCTTCGCCATCGCCTTTTTTATCGTTGTTAAAGTCGCGCCGTTTTCGGTCAAAAAAGAAATCGAAGACGACCAGAACACCGCGCTCGCCATCATCATCGGCGCAATCATTATCGGTGTGGCATTGATTATTTCGGCGGCGATTCAAGGCAATTAATTTTAGTGAAAACGGAAAGTGGAAAGTGGAAAATTAACTGCCGTTTGTTTTATTTTCCGTTTTCCGTTTTGCATTTTCCGTTTTAAATGAACAAAACACCTCTTTTATTTCTAAACGTCATCATTATCGCCACGTGCGGTTTGATTTATGAACTGCTTGCCGCAACCGTTTCTTCATACGTCCTCGGCGATTCGGTAATGCAGTTTTCCATTGTCATCGGAATTTATCTTTCGGCAATGGGCGTCGGCTCGTGGCTTTCGGGTTTTCTCGATAAAAATTTAGCCAAACGATTTGTCGAAATCGAACTTGGCGTTGCTGTCGTTGGCGGATTTTCCGCGCCGCTTCTTTTTCTCACGTTCGCCAATGTTTCTTACTTCAACATAATTCTATACGCCGTAGTTTTCGCAATCGGTGTGCTAGTGGGCTTGGAAATTCCGCTTCTGATGCGGATTTTGAAAGACGAATTAGATTTCAAAAAACTCATCGCGCGTGTTTTGGCTTTAGATTACATCGGCGCGCTCGTCGCTTCGCTTCTTTTCCCGATTTTTCTCGTCCCGCGCCTCGGACTAAATCGAACTTCTCTGCTTTTCGGAATGCTCAATGCCGGAGTCGGAATCTGGGGAACTTGGCTGTTAGAAAATTTAATCAAAAAACGTGATGTAAATATTTTGCGAATTAATGGATTTATCATCATAATTCTTCTTATCATTGCATTTATCAAAGCCGACACGCTGACATCTTTGGCGGAAGACGCGCTTTTTGTTGATAACATTATTTATGCCAAAAGCTCGTCATATCAAAGAATCGTCGTGACGAAAGGCAAAACGGGTTATTCGCTTTTCTTGAACGGAAACCTGCAATTTAATTCCTTTGACGAATATCGTTATCATGAAGCGTTAGTTCATCCGGCGTTTGTGGCTTTCGGCAAAGAGGCAAAGAGAATTCTGGTTCTCGGCGGCGGCGATGGTTTAGCCGTGCGCGAAATTTTGAAATACGGAAGCGTGGAAAGCGTTACGCTCGTTGACCTTGATCCTGATATGACAAAAGTTTCAAAGTCCGTTCAGGTTCTCGGTGAATTAAATAAACACTCGCTTGACGACCCGCGCGTTACGGTCATCAACAACGACGCTTTCGTCTGGCTCGATTCGGCGGAAACTGAGCCTTTTGACATCGCCATTGTCGATTTTCCCGACCCGAATAATTTCGCGCTCGGCAAACTTTACACGACACGATTTTATAATCTCTTAAAAAAAAAGCTCAAGCCTGATTCATCAGTGGTGATTCAAACTACATCGCCGCTGATGGCGCGAAAATCCTTCTGGTGCATCATCAAAACGCTTGAAGCTACAGGGTTTACCGTCAAACCTTACAACACGACTGTTCCGAGTTTCGGCGTTTGGGGCTACGCTCTGGCAAAACTCCAAAAATTTGAAACGCCTTCAAAACTTCCCGAAAATATCGAACTGAAATTTCTAAATGAAAAAACGCTTGCCTCGATGTTTGAATTTTCGGCGGACACCGATTTGCCGAAAGACGAAGAAATCGAAATAAATCGTCTTGATAATCAAGCCCTTGTCAGATATTACGAAGCAGAATGGCGGAGATTTGAGTAATAGATGAAATACACCCGCCGCGAAATTTTAACTGCCTTCCTGGGTTTGCCTTTTGCGATTTCGGCATGTCGGTCAAAATCTGAAAATACTGAAGTTGCCGGCGAAATTGTCGGTGCAAATGTTAATGTCGGGCATATTTTGCGTGAAAACAGAAACGCGGAAGTTCCGGCGAACAATTGGGAAAACGCTAAAGTTGCAATTATCGGCGGCGGCGCGGCGGGACTTTCAGCGGCTTACAAATTCAAAAAAGAAAACTTTACCGATTTTGTCCTTTTAGAACTCGAAAATAAAATCGGCGGCACGGCGCAGAGTGGGCAAAATTCGTTAATTGGTTATCCTTGGGGCGCGCATTATTTGCCTGTGCCGTTTCAGGAAAACGCGGAACTCGTTGCGCTTCTTGACGAAATGAGTTTGACCGAAGGCAGAAGCGCGGGCGGCGAAATTATTGTCAAAGAAGAGTTTCTTTGCCGTGAGCCGGAAGAAAGAGTTTTTTACAAAGGTCGCTGGTATGAAGGTTTATATCTTCACGTCGGCGAAAGCGAAGAGGAAAAACGCCAGCTTACCGAATTTCAAAAATTGGTGGATTTTTGGGTAAACTGGCGCGACACGCAAGGAAAACGCGCATTCGTTTTACCCGTCGCAAATTGTTCGCGCGATGCGGAAGTTTTGGCTTTGGACAAAATTTCGTTTGGCGATTGGCTGCGGCAGCGCGGATTTACTTCCGAACGTCTTTTCTGGTATTGCGATTACGCGACGCGCGATGATTACGGATTAAAATTAGACCAAACTTCCGCGTGGGCGGGACTTTTTTATTTCTGTTCGCGCGTTCGCAAATCTGGCGAAGAATCGCAAGCCTTTATTACTTTTCCCGAAGGCAACGGGCGTTTCATCAATTTTCTACACGACAATATAAAAGACAAAACGCGTCTGAAAACAATCGCGCTCGAGATAATTCCAAACGAAAAAGGCGTTGACGTGATTTATCTGAACACGGAAACAAACGAAATTCGCGGAATCCGCGCCGAAAAAGCAATCTTCGCCGCGCCAATTTTCACGGCGAAATATCTGATTCGTGATTTCAAGCAAAGCGCGCCCGCATTCGTCAAAGAATTTGAGCATAATGCGTGGTTCGTAGCGAATTTGTTTTTGAAAGACCGACCGAAGCCGCGTTTTGCGAAGGATTTTCCGCTCGCGTGGGATAATGTTTTATATGAAAGTCCGTCGCTCGGATATGTTAATTCGACGCATCAAAAGGGCATTGATTACGGCGCGGCGGTTTTCACTTATTATTATCCAATGTGCGCGGAAGAAAACGCCCGCGCCAAACTTTTTGCGCTTAATCACAAGGAATTAGCCGACATCGTTTTGAGCGATTTATCACGCGCGCACCCGACAATCCGCGAACTGACGGAAAAAATTGACGTAATGCGTTGGGGACACGCGATGATAAGCCCGCGCCCGAATTTCTTATGGTCAGGCGCGCGAGACGAAGCAAGCAAGCCTTTTAGAAATATTCATTTCGCACATTCCGATTTAAGCGGCATCGCGCTTTTTGAAGAAGCGTTTTATCACGGTGTAAGAGTTGCAAAGGAAATTTTGGGAAGTAATTTATGAATGAAAATGTGCCGATTGAGCAACAATATCTTTACATCAAAGGAAAAGTCTCATCAAGTAGTTTGGATTTGATAAAATCAGGTTTGCCGATTGAGAAATCAAATAATACCGAAATTTTATTTGTCGGTTATGCCTTTGCAGATGTTCCTGTTGGAAAAAGTTTTAGTATGATTTTTCAAAACGACAATCCGCATAAAGCTATTCGTTGCGAAAGTAATATCGTTGCCGTAACTCAACAATGGGGAAAACCGCTTGAAGTTATACCGTACGGTTGGAAAACAATTTGTATTATCGAATTTCCTCAAGGAATTCCTGATATTGTAAAAAATCTTCCGATTATTGATACTTGGTTTGATAATAGTAATTATATTTGTATTTGCGATGAAGATGCCTGGGAAGCAATCAAAAAGAATAATCTGCAATGAATGAGGCATTACCACAATCAAAATGGCTTTTTTCCCGAGAAGTTGATTTGTCGGTTTTTCTCGGCAGCGCGGTTGTGTCGCTTCTTCTTTTGGCGGTTGGCTGGCAACTCGGGATTTTGAATGAAGAATCGCCGGATTGGACTTGGGTGACGGCAGTTTTGCTCATAGATATTGCACACGTTTGGTCAACTTCTTTTCGGGTTTATTTTGACGCGGAAGAATTCAAACGTCGCGCCTGGCTTTACACGCTTGTTCCCGTGTTTGGTTATGCGGTCGGTGTTGCGCTTTATTCGGAAGGCGAGTTGACGTTTTGGCGCGCCTTGGCGATAGTCGCGGTGTTTCATTTTGTGCGTCAGCAATACGGCTGGGTTGCGCTTTACCGCCGGAAATTGGGCGAAACTGACAGAGTTTCGTTTTGGATTGATACTGTCGCAATATATCTCGCAACGGTTTATCCGCTGGCGTTTTGGATGACGCAATTGCCGAGAAATTTTGAATGGTTTGTCAAAAATGATTTTTTTGCTTTGCCTGCGCTTGTCGAGACTGTTCTTTTTCCGGTTTATGTCGCGGCTTTGGCAGTTTATTTTGCAAAATCTATCTATCTTTATTTCGCCAAAGGCTTCGTGAATATCGGCAAAGATATTGTCGTTGCCACGACCGCCGTTTGCTGGTATATCGGGATTGTTTATTTTAATTCCGATTATGCTTTTACGGTTACGAACGTGATTATTCACGGCGTTCCGTATTTTGCCTTGATTTATTTTTACACCAAGCGGCGGCGCGAAACGGCTTCGCGTGTTTACCGGACGCTTTCGGCAAATTGGTTTGTTTTTCTCGCAACGCTTTGGGCTTTGGCTTATGTGGAAGAATTGTTCTGGCATCGCGGCGTTTGGCATGAAAAAAACTGGCTGTTCGGCGCGGATTGGAATTGGGGAAATTTGAAGATATTTCTCGTGCCGCTGCTTGCTATTCCGCAACTGACGCATTATGTTTTAGACGGATTTATCTGGCGCAAAAAGTCGAATCAGGGATTGCGCGTGATTGATTAGGATGAAAAGGAATTTGTGCAAAATCTTAATATTTGCTTTGACGCTCTTTCTTTTCGCTTGTTCAAGCACGGACGATTCGGGTGGTTTGGATATTCTTTCGTCCGACCAGACTGAGGAAGCTGTCCATTTGATTGAGGACGCCAATAATAAACTCAAGGAAATCAAGCAGATACTAAACGAAAACGAAAGTCGTCTGGAAGATTTAAAAACGGCGATGAGCAATAAAAATCAGGCTGACGTTAGGAGAATTTGCGACGATATTCTTCATCAAATCAGTACCGGAATGAAAATTGGCGAAGAAGCCGTCAAAAAAATAGATGAAGCCGCGAGTCTTAAAATCAACGACGATTTCCGCAATTATTTGAATCTGAAAACGCAGAGTCTCGCAAAATACTCGGAAGCCTACAAGGAACGTTTTGAATTAGCAAAATCCTTGCGTGACAACTACGACCCAAACAACGCCGAACAACGCAAAACCGTCGCCGAGGAGTTTCAAAGACGCGAAGAAGTCTTTATGAAAATTATGAAAGAAGCCGGAGCGTTGAGCGAAAGAGCTAATCTTCTGGCAAAAGACGCTAATTCGAGAAAGAAGGAATAAGAACAAATTGCAGATTTGTCCTTATCTTTATCGCTTCTTCCCTATCAAACAGCCCTTCAAATAAATATTTAATCGACTACACCAAACTCTTAACGAGGTCTGCGAAGAATTTTCGCCGCATCGGTTAAACCTTAAATAAATGACAATTTATCAAGGATAAATGCCGAATTAAGTCTTACTTAATTCTTAGTTTCAATTTTTCAAATGCCTTGATTGTGATTTTTATTTGAGAAAGTGGCAAATCGGCACGGACAAATGTTAGAATTGGCAACAAATATCGAAAAAGCATATCTGAAAACAATTTTATGAAAAACTTAAAAGCAGAGCGCGAACTGGCGTTGGATTTTTTACGGGTAACGGAAGCGGCGGCGATTGAATCGGCGAAAACGATGGGACAGGGCGACCGCAAACACAGCGACCACGTCGCGGTCGAGGCAATGCGCGAAGTGATGGACACCGTTCCGATGCGCGGGCGAATCGTTATCGGCGAAGGCGAGCGCGACGAAGCGCCGATGCTCTATATCGGCGAAGAACTCGGCGGCGGCGTTTTTTCGGACGAAGCCCGCGCCGAATTTCCCGAAGTTGACATCGCCGTTGACCCGCTCGAAGGCACAAATCTTTGCGCGCTCGGCGCAAACAACGCGATTGCCGTTCTCGCGGCGGCTGAACGCGGCGGATTATTGAACGCGCCGGATATTTATATGGACAAAATCGTCGTCGGACCGTCGTCTCGCGGCGCGGTTGATATTGATGCGCCCGTTCAGGAGAATCTGAAAAATATTGCGCGGCGTTTGGGACGCGATATTGAAGATTTAACCGTTATTTGTCTCGACCGCCCGCGTCATAAACAGCTTGTTCAAGACGTTCGCTCCGCCGGAGCGCGCATCCGTCTGATTTCGGACGGCGACCTTTCAGCAGGAATTTCGGCGGCAGTCGCGGGAACGAACATTCACGCGCTGATGGGCATCGGCGGTGCGCCCGAAGGCGTAATCACCGCCGCCGCGATGAAATGTCTGAACGGCGAGATTCAGGCAAAACTCGTCTTTGACCCCGAAAGATTGGGCGTTGACCGCAGCAAAGTTCCGCCTGTGGACGAAGTTATGAAACGTCTGGAAAAAATGGGTATCACCGACGCTGATAAAGTTTACGACACTAACGACCTTGCGCCGGGCAAAAAAATCATTTTCGCCGCAACGGGCGTAACCGACGGCGCACTCCTTCGCGGCGTGAGATTTTTCGGCGCGGGCAAACGCACGCATTCCGTCGTGATGACGACCGATTCAAAAAGCATCCGTTTTGTTGACACCGTCCACGTCGAAGGTGGACCTGACGCAGTTATCAGATTTTAATCAGTGGAAAGTGATAAACGGTAAGTGGAAAGTATTTTGTTCTAACTTACCTTTTATCACTTACCGCTTACCACTAACATAAGTGTCCGAAGCAGTAGAAAATTATACTCCTCAAATTGTTGTAAAGGATTTCAAACGACAGGCGATTTTTGCTTGGAGCGTTGGCTTTGCGCTGGTTTTTATTTGGGTTGCGGCAATTTTGCTCGCGCCGGTTGCGGCTTCAAACGGTTGGGAAAATCTTTCTGCGCCGATTTATAAATTTTTCAGTTTTCTCTGTCATCAACAATCTTCGCGCTCATTTCATATCGAAAATCACGCCTTTGCGGTTTGTTCGCGCTGTTTCGGAATTTATTTCGGACTTCTCGTCGGGTTTATCGTTTATTTTTTTATCAGGAATATCGAAGACATTGAACCGCTTCCGCGAATTTGGCTGTTTCTGTCGTTGATTCCGATGGGCATTGACTGGGCGCTGACGGCTTTTGATATTTGGGAAAACACGCATCTTTCGCGCTTTCTGACAGGTTTGATTTTGGGCGTAACCTGTGCGATTTATATCGTTCCCGCGCTGGTCGAACTTGGCAGGCTTTTATCGAAGAAATCAAAAAGGCTGTCGCGCTGACAGCCTTTTTAGCATCTAAATTTATGTTTCGATAATGTTTTTGATATTTTGTTCGCAAACGTGCCAAAACATCAAAGCGCGTTTCTTGATACCGAAACTTATTATATGCGCTTTTCGTAAGGTTTGACAAGTTCTTTTTAAGTAAAAGTTTTATTGACTAAATGACGAAAGAAGAGCAAAATTATCGTTACGTTTGATAAAAAATTTATGAGCTTTAATAAAGACAGCGCGACCGAGGAAGCAAAACGGGATTTGGCAAAGCGTCTGGGCGTTTCGGAAAGCGAGATTACGCTAATGTCTGCCCAGGACAGCGATTTTCCCGATATGTCGCTCGGCGCGCCTGCGGACGGCGAAATGTCGGCACAGATGATTTCGAGCGGCTGGAAGATAATTTTGGGCGCAAACGACAAACATTACGAATATCGCGCCGACAAATATCAGCTTCGTCTGCGCGGATTTAACGGAACTAATCATATCGTCAAATCGTGATAAGTCTTGGCGAGTAAATGTTTTCTGACTTTGAAGTTTTAGGAGTTGAAAATGAATCGAAAAAATATTTGGATACATATCTGCATTGCGGTTGTAGTTATTACTTTTGCGGCGATTCTAGGACAGATTCGACGTTGGCAAATGTCGCCGACTTTCAGAACCGAAAGACCTAACGTCGAAAGAAATACGACGCAAAAACCGACGACCGTAAAACGTTCGACCGCCGAAAGCGAGCCGGAAGTTCTGGTGAAGTTTCGCCCGAACGTAACTCTTGCAGACATCAAAAAGATTGTCGGCAAAAATAACGACCGCATCGAAGATGAAATCGAAGCCGTAAAAGGTTTGGTTTCAATTGACGATTTGGACAATGCGGACGCAAAAACGGTTGCTGAGCAATATGCGGCAATGAGCGATTTGGTTTTGTATGCACAGCCGAACGACATCATTAAGCTCGATGACCCGGCACAGACGTTTTCACCGAAAGATTTGCTTCAGCGCGAAAGCGAATTAGGCGACAATTTGCCGAATGACCCGATGTTCGGTGAACAATGGGCTTTGAGCAACACAGGTCAGAACGGCGGCAAAGAAAATGCCGATCTCGCCGCCATCAAAGCGTGGCTGAAAAATAAAGGAAGCGACGAGATTGTCGTTGCCGTTCTCGATACGGGCGTTGATTACACGCATCCCGACCTTGTTTCAAATATCTGGTTTCGCCCCGACAATGTTCCGCAATACAAAGACGACGAACTCGGAACATTTAACGACCTTCGCGGCTTTAACGGAATAGACAATCAAAAAGACCCGATGGACGACAACGGACACGGAACGCATTGTGCGGGAATCATCGGCGCGGAAGGCAACAACGACCAAGGTATTGCCGGAATAAATTGGAAAGTTCAGATTATGCCGCTCAAGTTTTTGGGAGGTGGCGGTTTCGGCACGACAAAAGACGCGATTGAAGCCATTAACTACGCGATTGACCGCAAACGCAACGGCGTGAACTTGCGTGTTATTAGCGCGAGTTGGGGTTCGACCGCATATTCAAAAGCGCTGGAAGACGTGATTCGGGCGGCGGGCGAAGAAGGAATTTTATTCGTTGCGGCAGCCGGAAATAATGGCACAAGCAACGACCGAAGCCCGCATTATCCGTCAAATTACGATTTACCGAACGTCATTAGCGTCGCCGCTTTGGACAGAAACGACCAGCTCGCTTCGTTCTCCAACTTCGGCGTAAAAACCGTTCACATTGCCGCACCGGGCAAGGAAATTCTTTCGACGTGGCTGAACGAAGACTACCGCGAAGCGTCGGGAACGTCGATGGCAACGCCGTATGTTTCGGGCGTGGCGGCTTTGATTTTGGCGACAGAGCCGAATCTTTCGGTCGAAAAATTGCGCGAACGGCTTTTGAAATCGGTTGATAAAATCGATTCGCTGAACGGCAAAATCGAAAGCGGCGGCAGATTGAATGCCGCGAAAGCACTCGGCAATTAATAAAACTGCTTTTTTCGTGAAAAGGTGCGAAATACTTAACGGTATTTCGCACCTTTTTTATTTGGAGAAAGTTTTAACTATCTCCGTCGGACAGCTAACCATTTCAGACATCTCAAATACGAATTTGTCTGCCGAAAATTTTCGCATCTCTCAAAACCATCCACTAACTGATTGAAACTTAATCACTTACCGGGTTTGTAATTTTTTGTAAAGCAAATGGCACGATGCTTGCTATCGAGACAGACGACAACAGTGTCCGAGTATTTAAGAGCAAAAATCGGTCGCTGTCGAAAAAAAGTTTCGATGAGGAGAAATATAATGAATCGTATTAAAAATTTGGTAGCAATTTTTGCTTTTTCTTTGTTAATCTTAGCTCTTCCCGCAGTCGCTTCGGCACAATGGCGCAATGACCGTAACAATCGCAACGACGATTACAATAACGGACGTTATAACCGCAACTTACAATCAACCATTAGAAATCTGAAAAATCGCGCAAAGAGATTTGAAAGAACCGTTGACCGCGCGATTGATAGAGATTACAGCAATCGCAACAACGAAGACCGTATTAATGATTTAGCTGAAGACTTTAAAAACGCTACGGATCGTCTTGATGACAGCTACGACAATCGCCGCGATTATAACAGCAGTTCCGACGAAGTTCGACGCGTTCTTCAACTCGGTTCGCAGCTTGACCGCGCAATTTCACGTGGACGTTTGAACTATAACGTGCAGAACGAATGGAATCAAATTCGTCAAGACCTGCGCGTATTAGCGGACGCTTATAATTACAATTACAACAATCGTAACCGTCGCAACAATCGTAACGATAACTGGGATAACTTTACGCCGTTCCAATTGCCGTTCTAAAAGTTAATAAAAAATTAGCGCGGTTTAATTCCAAGCCATTCCAAAAAACCCCAAAGCCGCGCTATTTGGAAAAGCCTGAGTCTTAAAACTCAGGCTTTTTTACGTTTTGTCCTTTGCCAGTTGCCGAGCGTCCATTGTATTTTTCAAATATGCTCGGAACTCTTTACTTAGTTGCTACGCCTATTGGAAATTTGCAGGATATTTCGCTTCGCGCTCTGGAAATTCTGAAAACAGTTGATTTAATTGCCTGTGAAGACACGCGCCACACACGCAAACTTCTGACACATTTCGGTATTTCCGCGCGGCTTTTGAGCTATCATGAACACAACGAAGCAGAACGCGCCGAAGAATTGGCTCAATTTTTGGCGGATGGAAAATCAATCGCAATCGTAACGGATGCAGGAACGCCGGGAATTTCAGACCCGAGTTTCAGAATTGTCCAAAAGACTTCGGAAATCGGCGCGAAAATTGTTCCGATTCCGGGCGCGGTTGCGTTTGTAAATGCTTTAATCGTGTCGGGTTTGCCGACTGATTCAGTTTTTTTTGGCGGCTTTCTGCCTTCAAAAAGAGGCGAAAGGCGAAGCCGGTTGGAGGAAGTAAAATCCATTCCCGCAACGCTTTGTTTTTACGAAACTCCGCACCGGCTCACAAAAAGTTTAGCGGATTGCGCGGAGATTTTAGGAAACCGAAAAGCAGCAATCGCGCGCGAATTGACCAAACTTCACGAAGAAATTGTTCGTGGAAATTTGAAAGAATTGGCTGAAAAATTTTCTGAAAAACAAACAAAAGGCGAGATTGTTTTAGTCATCGAGCGATTTGAAATTACGAATTACGAATTACAAATTCCGAATTCAAAAACCATCGCCGAGCGAATTAAAGAACTTGAAAAAGAAGGCTTTGACCAAAAAAATGCGCTCAAAAAAGCGGCTAAAGAGTTTGGTTTGAGCAAGTCAGAAGCATATCGTCTTACGAAAATAAAAAGTAGAAAGTAAAAAGGCAAAAGTGAATTCTTGGACAGAGCCGCATATTATTCACTTTTGCCTTTTGCTTTTTTACTTGAATTAACGTTCAGTTAATTCCTTCGGAAGCTGTTTATCGACTGTCGGACGAGTTTTCGCGTCCGCGACTTCCCACATTGTCAGAAAGATTGTCCGCGTAACTCTTTCCATTTTCGCGTAATCGATTCGGTCGGGTTCGTCGTCCGCGCCGTGATAATCCTGATGTACGCCGTCGAACCAGAAGGTAATCGGAATTCCTTTCACCGCGTAGTTAAAATGGTCGGAGCGGAAAAAGAAACGATTCGGGTCGTTCGGGTCGTCGTATTTGAAATTGTAGTTCAATTTAAGATACGAATTATTAACGCCGTCAACAACGTTTCCGAGCTGCGTACTCATCATTTTCGAGCCGATTACGTAAATTTCGTTTTCGCCCGAAAGCTCTTTGTTTCTCGGATTCGTGTCGTCCGTTTTACGGCTTCGACCAATCATGTCAATGTTGAGTTGGGCGACGACTTTTGAAAGGTCAACAGTCGGGAATTTCGTAAAATATTCGCTTCCCCACAAACCTTTTTCCTCGCCTGCGTGCCAGACGAAAAGAATTGAGCGTTTCGGACGCTTGGCAGATTTTGCCAATGCTTCGGCGATTGACAGAACCGCGACCGTTCCTGAACCGTCATCGTCCGCACCGTTCCAGATTTTATCTTCGCCCGGCGCATTCGGATTCATCCCGACGTGGTCGTAGTGCGCGCCGATGGCAACCATTTCGTTTTTCAAAACCGCGTCCGAGCCTTCCCAGATGGCAACAACATTTTGTGTCATCAAAGTTTCCGCTTTGCTCTTTGCACTCAAATTTCCGTTTTTATTCAAATTGCCCGGAGCAGTCGGCGCAGTTGCTCCGCCGAAAATCGCATCGCGCACTTTCGGCGCAACAAGCATTACGGGCATCGAATCCGGAGATCGCGGGTTTCCGTCACGAAGCTTTTCGGGGTATGTGTTGCCACGCGAAAAGAAATTTTTCACCTGATCCCAAAAGCCCATAAGCTGCGGCGGTGCGATAATAATCACGCCTGCCGCGCCTTTTATCTCGGCATTTTTTACCGTGTCAGCCCAATCCGTACCGCGAGTTCCCTGCAAATCAGCCTGCGTAACTCCCGCGGGCGGCGGAATTATAGATTGCTGTGAATAACCGTTTCCGGCAAACACAACGATTTTTCCTTTCACGTCAACATTGGCGAGCGCATCAATATTTTTGGCTTTCACCATCCAGCCGTCGCCGCCGAAAACGAGCGGCACATCGCCCGTCGAAACATTTCCGCCGAGACGGAAAAAGTCTTCGTTCAAAACAAATTCTTTGCCGTCAACTATTAATTTCGTTGATGAAGCATCAATTGATTCGCGGCGCAGAGAGATTTTTTGAAAGAAAGTTCCGTTATCTCCGGCGGGTTTAAAACCCCAGCGCGAAAGATTCATTTTGATAAACTCGGCTGTCGTATCGAGTCCGCGCGAAGGTGTGTCGCGCCCTTCCATTGCGTCCGAGGCAACAAAATATAGATAATCGCTAAGTTGTTTGGCGGTAATCGTGTTTGCCGCCTTCATTGCCGCCGAATTCTTTTTCGTAGCAGTTTGCGCCGCTACCGAATACGGCAGAATGAATGTAAAAACTAAAAGTAGTGCAAGTAAATTTTTTCTCATTATTTTCTCCGAAAAGTGTTTTCACCGCCAGAGATATCGAAGACGCAGAGGTAGATAAAAGGAGAAAAGAAAATGCAAAGATTTATCTAAGAAAAATTCCGCGACTTCGACATCTTCGACGGTGAATTATTAGGTCTTACGCAATTTTGCTCAGATTTGTTTCGCTATTGACCGCAACAACCGAAATTTTATGTGAATCGGCAAGGCGCAGCATTTCTTCCTTGTCGAACATCAGCGTTTTATTCGGCGTCAGACAGAGACAGGTTGCGCCCGATTTAATCATCGTTTCAATCGTCGGAACGCCGACAACCGGAACGTCGAAACGCATATCCTGATTAGGTTTGGCAACTTTTACGACTGTGAGTTTTCCTTTGGCGAGTTCTCCGGCGCGTTTTATAACCGCGTCCGTTCCTTCCATTGCTTCGATGGCGACGCACGCTTTCGCACGCACGACGATTGTCTGTCCCAAGTCAAGCCGCGCAATTTCGTTGGCAATGCGTAAGCCGTATTCGATGTTTCCCTTTTCGGTCGAATCAGGTTTTCTTTTTGTCAAAATGCCTTCCTGCGCGAGTCTGTCCTTGATAAAGAATGTCGAATCAATCAATTCAATTCCGTCTTTCGCCATCGTGTCTGCCACGCCACCGATAAGCGCATCAGTATTTCTCTGCGGCAGATTCCAGAGCATTTTTATCATTTTCAAATCCGGCAGCGCGCCCGAAAAAATTTGAACGTGCTTGACCTGTCCGCACATCATCGCCTGTTCAACGCCTTCTTTCTTAAAAAATGAAATCATCTTTCCGAGTTGCCCGATGCCAACCCAGATAACTTTTTCGGCGACTTCTTCAATGCGTTTGTCGGTTTCTTCTTTGATAGCAACGACAGATAAAGATACGCCTTGTTTTCGCGCGCCTTCGACCGCTAAAAAAGGAAATTGCCCGTTGCCTGCAATGAGTCCGTATTTCACTTTACAACTCCGCGAGATGTAGATTCGATAAATTGCACGAGATAATCTACTTCCGTGCAATCCGTAATTTCTTCCTTGATACGTTCGACAGCTTGCGTCGTATTTAATTTAGCATTAAGGAGCAAATGATAGGCGTGATGAAGTTTTTCTATAGTTTCCTTGGAATAGCCGCGCCGACGCATTCCGACGCGGTTTAAGCCGTAGCATTTAGCGTGATTGCCTTGCGAAACGGCGAACGGCAGAGCGTCTTTGACGATGACCGAATAGCCGCCGACAAAGGCTTCGCGCCCGATGCGGCAAAATTGGTGAACGCCCGAATATGCGCCGATATTGGCGCGGTCGGCTATCGTAACGTGTCCGGCAAGCGTCGCGGCATTTGCCATAATTACGTCGTTTCCGATTTGGCAATCGTGCGCGACATGCGCTTGCGCCATCAGTAGATTATCGTCGCCGATTTTGGTCAGCCCGCCGCCGCCCGATGTTCCACGATGAACGGTTACAAATTCGCGGATGTAATTCCGCCGTCCGATTTCAACCCGTGTCGGCTCGCCCGCGTATTTCAAATCCTGCGGCGCGAGTCCGATTGAAACAAACGGAAAAACGTGCGTTTTGTCACCGATAGAAGTTTTTCCGTCCACAACAACGTGCGAATCGAGCCGCACTTTTTCGCCTAATTTTACTTCATCGCCGACTGTGCAAAACGCGCCGATATAACAATCCGCGCCGATTTCCGCCTGTTCGCTGACGATGGCAGTTTGATGAATAAATGTCATTTTTTAGCAAAAATAATGCTCCACAGAATCATTTTGCGGTGCCGAAAAACCTTTCTGTGCCATCGCAGAATGATAGTTAAACCGTCGGACGGTCGCCGAGGACGCACATAATTTGGGCTTCTGCCGCGATTTTTCCGTCAACTAGGGCGATTCCCTGCATTTTCTGCACACGGCTTCCTATCCTGAGCGCGATAACTTCGATTTCGAGCGTGTCGCCCGGCACGACCGGACGGCGAAAACGCGCCTGCTCGATGCCGCTAAAGAATGGAATTTTCTCGTTGCGGTTTTCAAATTCGCGGAGCGCGAGAATTGCGCCGACCTGCGCCATCGCTTCAATCTGCAAAACGCCCGGCATTACGGGCGCTTCGGGAAAATGTCCCTGAAAGAACGGCTCGTTAATCGTAACCTGCTTGATGCCGACAATCCGCTCGCGCGGGACGAGCTCGATGATTTTATCAACCAGCAGAAACGGGTAACGATGCGGCAGGATTTCTTGAATGGCGCGTGTATCAAGAATAGTCATAGACAAATTAGAACACAAAAGACGGAAGCCAGCCAAATTTGACCGACTTCCGACTTTGTAAAAAAATTAACCGATTAACTAACGGGTTGTCGTCGTAGTTGTCGCGGTTGTCGGGCGAGCGTTGTAGAACTTGATGAAATCGTCAGTTACATTTGTCGCATCATCCCAATACCAGATAGCGGCGGCGTTGTAGAGTTTTGCCAAGTCAAGAACCAATGTGTAGCCTTTTGCTTTGGCATATTCGTTCATTGCTTTGCTGATGTCTTGAAAAATCGGTGCAAACAAAACCTGCTCGCGGCGGGCATATCTTGCTTTTGCTCCGTCTTCCTTGTATTTATATTCGCGGCTCTTGTCTTCCAATTCGCCGTATTTTTGATTGTAACTGGCTTGCAGTTTCGATGCGTCCGCATTAGCTCCAAGCGCATTTATCTGATTTTGGATGGTGCCGAGTTCCGTGTTCAGAGTTCTAATCTGCCCTTGAAGGGTTTGCAGTTCGGTTTCGACGGGCTTAAATTCGGCATCGAGTTTTTTCCGCTCGGTAATCATTCGATTAATTCCGCCGGGTTCATTTTCAAACGCGCCTGAATTTAGTAATGCAATTTTCGGGGCGGTCTGCGCCATAGCAGAAACCGCAAAGAGAGCCGTGAACATCAAGCTGACGGCAATAAAACGTAAATTTTTCATTGGTTATAATACTCCTTAAACTTATAAAAAAGGTTTGATTGCTTTTTGGTTAGCACTTTTTTAGAATCTTCGTATCTTAAAACTGTTGCCTACACGATTTAAATTTTTCCGTACACAAAAGAAAAAAATATTAATTTATTGCATTTCCTTTGTCAAACCTTTCGCCTTAAAATGTTCTTCCGACCGTGAACCGGAAACCGCTTCGTTTGCCCGGAATAAACAGCCCCGGAAGCTCTTCGGTAAATCCGAGTTTCGCGTTTGGATTATAGTAATAAATCAAACGGAACGGAACATTGACAATCGGCACCTGGATACGCAGTTCGATGCCGACGCTGGCGCGAAAATCGCTGAACTTGGAAAACGCCGCTTCATTCACTCTCAAAAGCGAATTGGTCTGCGCTTCGCCGCGCAAATAAATAGCCTGAAGTCCGGGCGGTAAACTCGTCGGACAACCGAAACGATTGCCGCGACAGAAAACATCTATGTATTCCTGCTGCGTAATCGGCTGATTGTTATACAGCAACAACGCGCCGAAAGCATTGGCAAGTTCGGGCGCGTTTCTGAGAGCCAGAGCCGTCGTTAAGCCCGCGCCGACAAAGATGTCGTCGCGCAGGAAATTACTGTTAATAACTTGCGTGCCGGTTTTGCGTAAATTGAAAACCGTTCCCACATCGGCGAATGCCGCCAGAGTAACCGGACCGAAAACCGGTATGCGGTATTCAAAATTTCCCAGAATCTCCGTATCGCCGCCGATAAAACGGTAGTTGTTGGCAAGCACCGCCTGATTATTTCCGCTAAAGCCGGTTAATGTGCCGAGCTGAATAAGTTCGGCGCGGGTTCGACTGTCCAGATTCGTAACAGAATTTGGGTCGCCGGTAACGTTGTTCGCGACGACGATGTTTCGCGTCGTAAGGAAACTGTCGTAGTTCGCAATCGGACCGATTGAACGCGTGCTGTAACCGCGAATGTCGTTTTCGCTTCCCAGATAATAGCGCTCGTAAATCGGCACGCCGCCGATAAACGAAAGCGAATTGGCATTACGGATTTTGTCGGAAATAGCCCAACTGCCAACCGTTCCGGCAACAATTCTGAAACCGAAAACTTCTGGATTCCGCGTTTTCTTTTTCCTGACCGGAATAAACTGCGTATATGAAATCGTCGGCTGATAAGTCCTCACGTCGCCGCCGAGTCCCGCAAAAGAGAGCGTCGCCGCTATCTGCGTTCCGCGCAAGGTGTCAATACCGTTCGGCAGCGGCTGGCGCGTATCATAAACAAAACTTGCCGCAATACGACTGGTAATAATATTCGGCTGCGCGTAGATAACCGGAATCTGCTGTGTGACGTCACCAATCGAGTTAATCGGCGGGTCGGTAATCGAAGTCGCCGAAAATGAATAAGTCAAGCCGATGCGCGAAAATTGCGTAAAGCGGCGTTTTCTAAAAAATAGTTCCGATAACGGCGCAGTTGCAAAAACGGTCGCGCCGTAAGTTGTCTGTGTAAACAGATTGCTTGCGTCCGTCGTAAATGTTCCGAGCGGATTTAGCGCGTCCTGAATTACATCCGTGTTCTGCGTCAGAAATGTTCCTTCGCCAAAAAACTTGTAACGCGACGCATAAACCGAAAATCCGACGGAAATAGGGCGGTCGCGGAAATACGGCTCTTGGAATGTGAACGAAAAAGCCTGCTGACGGTTTCCGAGTCCGAATTGCAAGGAAACAATTTCGCCGCGTCCGAGCAAGTTATTAGTCGAATATTCCAAACCGAACGACGTGCCGCCGATGCCGGAAATACCACCGTTCAGCGAAATTTGCTGTCTGCCTTTTTCGCGTACGCGGATAATCAAATCAACGTCGCCCTGGTCTTGATTGGTGCGGATTTCAACGTCCTGGTCTTTATCGATCGGGTCGAAATAACCTAATTGATTAAGCCGTATGACGGAAGTTTCAAGCCCGATTTGGTTGTAGATATCGCCTTCGTTTATTAAAACTTCGCGGCGCAAAATCTTATCGCGTGTAAAAGTATTGCCGACAAATTCGAGCCGCCGCAGGCGAAATTGCCTGCCCTCGTCAATCGTAATTGTAATATCGACAATTCCCTCGTTCGGGTTTGACGGATTATCCCTAAACTGCGGGTCAAATTCCGCATCGTAAAGCACAAACCCTTGCGAGCCGTAGATTTTTTTCAAATCTTCATAGACGGCTTCCTGCAGTCGTCTGCCGTCGGCGATTTCGCCTTTTTTGAGTCCGATGTAATTTAAAAGCACCTGCTCGGAGAAAATCGAGTTCCCGACAACCTTCAATTCGCCAACGCGGAAAACTTTGCCTTCCGTTACGGGAACAATGATTTTCAGCGTGTCGTCTTTCGAGGTAATAACGGGAAGCGGCAAAATCTTCAAAATCGGTATTCCGGTGCGCCGGTAGCCAAGCCCGACAACTTGCGGTTCGCCGATTCGCGCCTGAAAATAACCTTTCGAAAACATATACGAAAGCACGTTTTTACGTAAATCGTAATCCAGTTTGCGAAGGTCGAGAATGTCTTGTCCCTGAAAACGCGTAATGATTCCGGTTTCTTTAACGTATTGAAGCGCGCCGCGCAGTTCGCTGTCACTGAAAACCGAGTTTCCTTCAAACTCAATTTCGACAATGCGCGAACGGTTTCCCTGCTCGACATCAAAATAAACGGCTATCGAGGTTGCCGAAACTTCTTCGGTTCTGACGGTTACTTTCGCGTTCGGAAAGCCTTTTCCCGCCAAGAGTTCGCGGATAACGCGAATGCCTTTCTGAGCATTGACCGGATTAAAAACGGCTTCTTTTGATATTCCGACGCGCTGTTCGCGGAAAGCTTTTAAAACATCGGATTCGGGAACGGCTTTCAGCCCGGTAAACTGCAAATCGCGGACAATCGGCAATTCTTTAACCTGAAAAATAACTCTCACACCGCCGCGCACGCCCGGTTCGGTAAAAACCTTCGTTTCGACTTTATCGAAGAAATTGAGCGAGAGAAGCTCTTTCAAATCGCGTTCGATTTGTTGCGCACTATAAACATCTCCCGGACGAGTTTTGATATAGTAAAGAAGGTCGTCGTCGCGCAAACGGCGGTTGCCCTGAATGTCAACCTCTTCGACAAGTTGCTGCTGCACGACTCTTCTCGTTTTTGAGTTATCTTTCGCTTTTACATTGGTCGCGGCTGTCGTCGTTAAAATAAATAAACTCAATAAGACAAGCCCGAAAGCGCGAAGAATTTGCATAAAACCGATTTCCTTATAATTGCAAGTTTTGGTTTATAAAAAGCCCTGATTGAAAATAAAAATTCAAACCTAAAATATAACTTATAATTGCCGTTCAAACAAAAGCGGGCTTTTTCGTTGGCTGATACGCGAAGTTTGATTCGCCCAAATTAGTCAAGGTTGCCTTAGGCAAATCATCCGCTTTCCAACAAATTACCGAATTATACAGATAAACGCTCCAAAAATAAAAAGCGCAAAAGCAGTAAATAAATACTTTCGCGCGTTTTGACACAGAAAAATGAACTGCAGAGACGCCGCAGACGCAGAGAAATCATTTAAAAAACTCTGCGTCTGCGGCGTCTCTGCAGTAAAAATTCCCTTTCAGACTTGTTCGAGAAATTCCTTTTCAATCTCTTCTAATTGAACCGAGTGAAAAGTTAATTTATCGTTCTCGGGGGTAATTTCGATGATGTTTCCTTCTTCAATCGTGCCTTGAATAAGCCCTTCTGAAAGCTCGTCCTCGACATATTTTTGCAAAGCGCGTTTGAGCGGACGCGCACCGTAATTGCGGTCGGCACAGGTTTTATCAATCAGCCACGTTTGTGCTTCCTGCGTCAAACGAACTTGCAAAGCGCGTTTTTCCAAAATTTCGTTTAGCTTATCAATCTGCAAATCGATAATTTCTCTTAAATCTTTGTCCGCGAGTTCGTCGAAAACAATTATTTCGTCCAAACGGTTGATAAATTCGGGCGCGAAAGTCTTTTTGACCTCACTCATCACCTGTTCTTCCAGTTTTTCGCGCGAAGCATCGGCGCTTGTCTGAAAGCCTAAACTGGCGCGTTTTTGGATAAATCTCGCACCCAGGTTTGAAGTCATTATAAAAATCGCTTGTTTGCAGTCAATCGTTTGCCCTTGCGAGTCGGTCAAAATTCCATCTTCAAAAACCTGAAGCAGAATATTGAATAAATCAGGATGCGCTTTTTCAATTTCATCGAAAAGCACAACCGAATACGGCGAGCGGCGAAGTTTTTCGGTCAACTGTCCGCCTTCTTCGTGTCCGACGTATCCGGGCGGGCTTCCGATAAATTTCGCAACCGTGTGTTTTTCCATAAATTCCGACATATCAAAACGAATCAGACTGCGTTCCGAGCCGAAAAGAAATTCCGCTAAACTGCGCGCAACTTCCGTCTTTCCGACGCCGGTCGGACCTAAGAAAAGAAACGAGCCGACAGGTTTGTTCGGATTTTTCAATCCGGCGCGTGAACGCCGAATCGCTCTTGCAAGCGCGGAAATCGCCGGACGCTGTGAAATTATACGTTTATGCAGTTCTGCTTCGATTTTCAGCAGCTTTTTCGCTTCTTCCTGCTTCACGGATTGAATCGGAATTCCAGTCCAGCGCGCGATGACTTCTTCAACGTCTTCCTTTGTAACTTCAACCGCAAAAAATGAATCTTCAAGCGTTTCGAGTTCCAGAGAGATCAGTTGTTCTTCATTCGCCGACGCGCGTTTCCAGTTTTCAATTGTTTCTTTCCACGACGGCTCGGACGTGTTTTCCTGACTATATCGAAGTTTCGCGCGCGCTCCGGCTTCGTCCAAGACATCAATCGCTTTATCGGGCAAAAATCTGTCGGAAATATAACGATTCGAGCCGTAAACCGCCGCTTGAAGTGCTTCTTTTGAGTAACGAATCTGATGAAACGCCTCGTATCTTTCCGCCAGACCTTCAATGATTTTCAAGGCGTCTTCTTCGCTCGGCGGCACAACTTTAACGGCTTGAAAACGGCGTTCGAGCGCTTTGTCTTTTTCGATTGACTTGCGAAATTCGCCCGGTGTCGTTGCGCCGATACATTGAATTTCGCCGCGTGAAAGCGCGGGTTTCAAAATATTCGCCGCATCCAGTGTGCCTTCCGCCGAACCTGCGCCGACGAGCGTGTGAAGCTCGTCAATAAAAACGATATATTGGTCGTGTTCTTTGAGTTCCGTTAGGATTTTTTTGAGGCGTTCTTCAAATTGCCCGCGATATTTCGTTCCCGCTACAATCAAAGACAAATCGAGCGATAGAATACGTTTATTTTCCAAAAATGTCGGCACGTTCCGGTCAACGATTCTCTGCGCCAAACCTTCGATAATCGCGGTTTTCCCGACACCTGATTCGCCGATTAAAACCGGATTATTCTTCGTCCGGCGGCAAAGAATTTCGATAACTCTTTCGGTTTCAGCTTCGCGCCCGATTAACGGGTCGAGCTTTCCGTGCGCCGCGTCCAACGTCAAATCGCGTGTAAATTCATGAAGGTAAGGAACTTCCGACTTTTCGCGTTCAAAAGCGTGAAGACTCGAAAAACCATTCTGGCGGCTGATTTCGTCGCGCACGTCTTTCAAACGAAGACCGTATTGAAAAAGAATTTCGGCGGCAATCGAATGTTCTTCGCGGACGATTGCCAGCAGAAGATGTTCGGGTCCGATGTGTCGATTTTTAAGAAATTGGCTTTCTTCATTGGCAAGCGCGAGAATTTTTTTCGTTTCGGGTGCGAGATGAAGCTCCGCCGATTGCGGAATCCGCTCGCGCAAAACGATGCGTTCTTCGACTTCGCGCCGGATCGCTTCGACCGTCAAAGAATTGCGAAACGGGAAGAATCTCGCGCTCAAGGTTTTATCTTCGCGCATCAATCCGAGCAGGATATGTTCGGGAGAAATAACCTGCGAACCGTATTGCAATGCTTCGTAACGTGCAAAAAAGATGACTCGACGCGCTTTTTCCGTGTAGCGTTCAAACATAAATTAATTGATTCGACTTTCTAAAAACGTGTTGCTTGTAATTAAAGTCTGAACCTTTCAGCCGATTTTTTCAAGATAAGAATTTTCCGATTTGATTCAATATAGTTCCAAAGCACGAAAAAATCCATAGAAAATTTACACAAATTTCGATAAATTTACTGCCGCCGCAAATTTTCTAAAGGTTTGATACGACTTGCCTTTAGCGCAGGATACAGGCAAGCCGCGAGACAAACCCCAAAGGCAATCGAAATTATCAGCAAAATATTTGCAAAATTCGGATGAAAAGGAATGTAATTTAACGAATAAACTTCTTCGGAAATTGAAATCAGCTTAAAATAATTTCCCAGAAAACAACCGAGAAGACCTAAAACTACGCCGGAAAAAATTCCGACGAAACCCGAAAATAAACCTTCAAGCAAAAAAATTGTCATTAAGTTCCTGGTTTTCGCGCCGCAAGTTCGCAAAATTGCGATGTCAAGACGGCGTTCATTAACAAGAAGCGCAAGCGTCGTCGTGATGTTCAGCGCGGCGATAAAAATTATCAGCGAAATTACCGCTAAAGAAACTTTTCTCTCCAAACTCAAAGCGGCAAAAAGCGGACGATTTGCTTCCTGCCAATCAACTACACGGAGGTTTTCGCCTAAAATTTCACGCATTTTCTGCGCTGTTTCGCCCGTCTTATAAATATCTTTAACCGAAACACTCAAATTTGTCGGCACGAAATTTTGCTGACCGTGAAGCCGCGCAAAATTTTCGGGCGAAACGTAAATCCACGTCGAATCATAATCATAAAGACCTGTTTCAAAAGTTTCGGCAATTTTAATTCGTTGCGGCATTTGATTTTCGAGCGTTACGATTTCCGCCGAATCGCCGATTTTCAAATTCAATTTTTCGGCAAGTTTTGCACCAATCGCAATTTCCGAACTTTGAACTTTGAACTTTGAACTTTGAACTTTCAGAATCGCGTAACTCGTTTCCTTTTCACCGATTAGCAAAGCATTTTCATAAGCTGTAGGCACGATTTCGTTTATATTTTCCGTCCTTTCGAGATTCGTTTTTATTTCCTGCCAATTTAAAATTTCCGTGCCGTCTTTCAAAGAAACTGAGATATGCGCCGTGTTTGCAAGAATTTTGTCGCGCATCTCGTCTTGAAAGCCTTTTGCAAGCGACTGTGCAATTATCAAGCTCGCCACGCCGACGGCAATTCCGACAACGGCAACTGCGGAAGTAAATCGTGCCAGAGATTTTCGCCGCGCGCGAAAATATTTCAGAGCAAGTTTGAGTTCAAAAGACATCGGTTAAATAGTAAATCGTGAATCGTAAATCGTAAATCGTGTTTATGTTTATTCGCCAAAAGATTTGGTTTTCGATAAAATTTAACTTTTTAAGATAGAAGATTTGCACGAAATCGCAAATCCGAAATCCGAAATCCAAAATCTAAATGTCATTAGCCACAATCGAAGAAGCCGTTAGCGACATCAAAAACGGCAAAATGATAATTATTGTTGACGACGAAGACCGCGAAAATGAAGGCGACCTCGTTTGCGCGGCGGAAAAAGTTACGCCCGAAATTATCAGTTTTATGGCGGTTTACGGGCGCGGATTGATTTGTCTGCCGCTTACGGAAGAACGCTGCGACGAGCTTCAACTTTTGCCGCAGACGAGCGAAAACACTTCGAGTATGGGAACGGCTTTTACGGTTTCGATTGAAGCTCGGACAGGAGTTACAACCGGAATTTCGGCGGCTGACCGCGCCCGAACGATTTTGACGGCGGTAAATCCTGCATCGAAAGCCAACGATTTGGCACGTCCCGGACATATTTTTCCGCTTCGCGCAAAACGCGGCGGCGTGCTTGTGCGCGTCGGACAGACGGAAGCGAGCGTTGATATTGCGCGAATCGCGGGGCTTAATCCTTCAGCCGTGATTTGCGAAATTATGAACGACGACGGCACGATGGCGCGGCTGCCGGAACTTGAAGTTTTTGCCGAAAAACACAGGCTGAAAATCATTTCCGTCGCTGATCTTGTGCGCTATCGAATTCATAAAGAAACTCTCGTCCGTAAAGTTATCGAAACCGATTTGCCGACTGTTCACGGAACTTTTCGCGCTTCGATTTATGAAAACATTGTCAACGGCGAAACTCATATTGCGATGGTTTTGGGCGATATTTCCGACGAAGGCGAGCCGGTTTTGGTGCGCGTTCAAACCGAGAATATTACCTTTGCGATGTTCGGCTCATGTCTTGGCGAAGCGTCGGAAGCTCTGAACGCTTCGCTAAAAAAAATAGCCGAAACAGGCAAAGGCGTGATACTCTATTTACGTCAGCGCGAACACAATTTAGATTTGATTCATCAATTGCAGACTTACGCGCTGATGCAGGAAAAAAACTTGGATTTTCAAACGGCGCGACGCGAAACGGGCTACGGCAGTTTCCGCGATTACGGTATCGGAGCGCAAATCCTGAACGATTTGGGTGTGCGCCAAATTCGGCTTCTTTCAAATCATCCCCCTAAAGTCAATGCGCTCGAAGCATTCGATTTGGAGATAGTCGAAACTGTTTCGTTATAATTAACTTACTCTCTTCAAGGTGGGATTAGATGTCGGAAGAAAATAATAAAACGGAAGAACCGGAAGTGCCGGAATCTGACGCGGCGGAAGAACCATCTGAAACGCCGAAACCTCGACGACGTTATTTTACGCGGCGCAATGCGGCGATTTCCTCAGGTTCGCTCGCAATTTTGCTTGTTTTGCTGGCGATTCTGGCTGTTGTTTTTTACCGCTACGGCATTTTCGATAATTACATCAAAGCGCAGTTCGTCGCCAAAATGGATCGAATCGGAATGACTTTCGACGCGGACGTTTTCCGCGTTACGGTCGCGCCGCTGCAGCTCGAACTTAAAAACGCTACTTTTAACGATAAAATTACAGGCGAAAAATTATTTTTTCTGAGCGATGCCAAGTTCGGTTTGACGGTCAAAAATCTTTACGATTGGCAGCTGAGCCGCGATATTTCGATTGATACGACTGATATTAACGGCGCGGAAGTTTGGGTGAAATTTGACGAAAACGGTAAGTCGAATTTTGATAACCTTAATCTCGTCGAAGAAAAAACGCGCGTTAATTTTACATATTCTTCCGTCAAATTTTCGCTCACCAACGGTCTCATTCATTTCGACGATATATCACGCAAAATTGACGCAAACGCAAAAAATGTCGTCTTTTTTCTCGAACCCGAAAACTACGATATTCCCGACGAGCAGAAGCGATACAAGTTCGATTTTGTTTCAACCGAATCGAATTTTATCTACGACGAACATCCGATTGAGCCGATTGATATTCGCGCTAAAGGCGTGGCAAACCGAAACGGTGCGGAAATCAGTGAATTAAAACTCACAACGCCAATCGGCGAATCCACTTTGAATGGAAAACTAAGTGATTGGAAGTCGCCGAAATATGATTTGAACATAACTTCGACGGTTGATTTGACGCAGACGACGACGCTTTTGCCGATTGGCACGCCGCTTCGCGGAGTCGCAAATTTCAGCGGAAAAGTTTCGGGCGAAGGCGAAAACTACAAAGTTGAAGGCGACGTAAATTCACAGGCTTTGACCGCGCCCGGCGTTTATTTGAAAGCCTTGAATGTCAACGGAACGGTTGCCGGAACGAATTCGATGTATGAAGCAAACGGTAAAGCGGTTGCTGAACTTCTTACATTTGAAGATTTTAAGGTTGATTTTATTCAGCTTATCGGCAATATTCGCGGCACGGGAACGGATTTTAAATGGATTGGCGAACTGCAAGCCGCCGCCGCCGAATCGCCCTTAGGAACACTTGGCGGACTTTTTATTACTGATGCCGTTGCCGAATATAAGGAGAAAAATTTTACCGCAACTCTCGGAAACGTCCGTGCAAAAAACTTCTTTTCGGACGATGCAACCGCGCAAAATATCCAAGCAAATAACATCAGAATCAATTCAAATAATGGCGTAACGAATGTCAATGCGCCGAATCTTCGCGCTCAAACCGTTAAAACGAAAGACGTTAATTTGCAAAATGTCACGGCGAAAAATGTGCGCGTCAAAGACCAGGGCAAACGCACCGACGTGAACGCCGACAGCATCCAAGCGCAAACGGCACAAACGGAAGATGCGCGCCTTCGAAATCTTCAAGCAAACAATATTCGCATCCAACGGCAAAACGGCACAACTGATATTCAGGCAAACAATTTACGCGCCGAGCAAGTAGATGCAAGCGACGCGACCGTCGGCGATGTTCGCGCGACGAACATCACAATCCGTGACACAGCAAACGAAACCGTTGTTTATTCCGACAATCTGAAAGTTGCCAAAATCGAAACCGACGCGGCTGTTCTTGGAAGTCTGAACATTGCCGGAGTTCGCCTGACGATTAGGCGTGGAACAATTGAAGCGACTTCCGGCGACATTGATGCGGGCAACGTAACTTTGACCAAAAGCGATGCTTTGCCGCAGGGCGGAAATCTTCAAGGTGTCAAGATTTACAAACCTGTTTTTATTCTCGAACCTTCAGGACGCTATCGCGCCAGCGCGGACATGAGTCTCGGCAGCGGAATTCTGGGAAGCGTCAATATCGGCGCAGCGCGGGCAAATGTCGTCGTTAATAACGATGCGGCGACGCTCACGAATCTGACGGCGGATGTAATGGACGGAAAAATAAACGGCAATGCGACAATTGCTTTTTCGACGCGCAACCGTTCTGAAATCAACGCCGATTTTACGAATCTCGACATCGCCAAACTGCTCGCTCTGCAAGGCGGGCGCGTCGTTCCGATTGAAGGAAACACGACCGGAAAAGTTAATCTTTCGTTTGCCGGAACGAATTTCAAAACCGCGAGCGGAAATCTTTTTGCAGACATCACGGCAAATGCGGGAACGCAGGAAAAAGGCTTGATTCCCGTAACGGGACGAATCGAAGCAACTGCGGTGAACGGACTTTTTAATCTCGACGTAGCGCGTCTGAACACCGAAAAAAGCGAGCTTAATGCGACCGGAAGATTTGATTTGAATGGTTACAATTCAAATTTGAATATCGCGCTCAATTCGACTGATGCAAGCGAGATTGACCGCGTTATTCGAGTTTTGAACATTTCGCCCGAATTCGAGCAGCAGCTAAATGATTATCAAGCCGAATTTGCCGGAAACCTGCAATTTACCGGAACTTTGACGGGAAATGTTTCCAATCCGACGATTGAAGGACGCGCTTCACTCGACACGCTTCGTCTGCGCGGACGCGAACTCGGCGCGCTTTCGTCTGATATTTTCGTTTCGCCGCTCAACATTGAAATCAAAAACGGACTTCTTCAAGAACCGAACGGCGGCGGAAATCTTGCTTTCAACGTCAATATTCCGCGCGACGGCACGAATAATATTTCCGTTCAAGCGACCTTAAACAAAATAAATACGGGAAATTTCATCGCCGCTCTGCCGCTCAAAGGTCGTCTGCCGGAACAGTTTAGAGATTTTCAGGCGCAAACTTCCGGCACGATAAATCTTAGCGGTTTGCCGGGCGCGATGCAGGGCGAAGCAAATATTTCGTCCGGCGCGGGAACCATTAACGGTCAGCCGTTTGACGGTTTTGACGCGCGCGCAACTTTTGTGGGAAATCTAGTCAATATCGAAAATCTGAACGTGCGTTTCGGCGACGGATTTGTCAAAGCAAACGGAACTTACAATACCGAAACCACTGCTTTCAACTTTATCGTCGAAGGCAAATCAGTCGAATTTGCCCGCGTTCGCCCATTCATTCCGAACGGCGCAAATTTGCCGAATATCAACGGCATCATTGATTTACAAGCAAATGCGACAGGCAGAACCGCAGATTCGAGAACTTACGACGTTAGTTTTAACGGAACCGGACGAAATGTTTTTTATGAAGGAAAGGAAGTTGGGCAAATTGATTTTGTCGGCAGAACTGAAAACCAACAGCTTAATGCGAATTTGACAATTAATTTTCAAGGACAGCCGCAGGTTATCACGGCAAACGTGAATTTTGCGGACGAAAATTTGCCTTTCCGCGCCGAGGCTAATTTTGATAATACCGAGCTTGCGCCGCTTATCGCGCTTGTTAGACCGGCTGGCGAAAGCGCGGTTGAAATTACGGGCAGAGCGACCGGAAAAGTTTTTATTGCGGGTAATCTCTCGGCGATAAATCAAGCCGGAGAGCGCGAATTTACGACTGCTAATTTAAGCGGTTCGGCTGAATTTACGCAGCTTGCCCTGCAAATCGGCGACACGCCGCTTTCAGCAGCTGAAATGGTTTCAGTGCGGTTTAATATGAACGAAGTCGTCGTCGAAAAAGCGCGATTTTCGGGCGGCGGCACGAATCTGACGATTAGCGGCACAAAGGCTTTAAATGACGACGGCATCAATAATCTATTGATTGCCGGAACAATTAACCTGCGAATTTTCAACGCTATTTCGCCAAATTATTTCTTTTCGGGCTTAACGGCGGTTGATGTGCGCATGACCGGACCGAACAAAACGGCGCGTTTGAACGGCACGGCTGTTCCGCAAAACGCTTCTTTTTCGGCTTTTATCGGCTCGCAAAGATTTTCACTGGAGAGAATTCAAGGTCGTATAATTTTTAACTCGAATCAGGCGCAGATTGACCAATTAAACGGTTTTTTGGGCGGCGGAAAAGTTTCGATTACGGGCGGCGCGATTTTGAACGACGAGTTAAATCTGCAAGCGTTTCGCTTCGGTTTGAGCGGCTCGAACGTAACAATTCCTTTGCCGACGGACTTCGTAACGACGGGCGACGCGGAACTCGAATTTAACGGCAGGCGCGGCAACGATAATGTTCTGATTTCGAGAATTTCGGGCAGAATTAACGCTCGCCGCAGTGTTTATACGAAAGATATTGACCTTGCGGACATTATCGGCGGACAGCGCACAGGCTCGCTCGAGCAAACTGGTTCGACTTCCAGCTCATCATTCTTTGGAGTTCCGCAACTTGATTTGCTGGTCGAAGGACGCGACGCGTTGGTCGTTCGCAACAACATTGCCGACGTTACGGCTTCGCTTTCGCTGCGCGTTACGGGCGATATTGATTATCCGCAGATTTCCGGCAGAATCACGGCAAACGAAGGGACGATTTTCTTCCGCAACGAGCGATACGAAATTCAGCGTGGCGAGCTGCTGTTTCCGCCGAATGCAAACGGCATCGAGCCGATTATCAATCTGCAAGCCGAAGCGGATATCAACGGCTACCAAGTTTTTGTTAACTTGAGCGGAAATCTTGCCGATACCGAATCGCTCAACGCTTCCGTTCGCTCAAATCCGGCTTTGCCGCAAGCGGATGTCGTTTCGTTGATTACGACGGGAAGTTTGACGAACTCCGAAGGCGGAATTCCGACGGTTGCGGGCATCAACACGGCGACCGAAATTTTAGCCGACGAGATTATTAACAAACCTCTGAGCAAAGCGACCGACAAACTTTTCGGGCTGAACCGTTTTGAAATTGACCCGATTATTTCCGGTCAACGTCTTAATCCGACGGCGCGGCTGACGGTCGGCAGACAGATTAACCGCAATCTTCTGATTACATATTCGACCAATCTTTCGAGCGACCAGAATCAGGTTCTCGCTCTCGAATATCGCGTTTCAAATCGTTTGTCGTTCGTCGCGCAATACGAGCAGCGCGCTCTGAGCAATGTAACCAGAGACAGCAGTGTTTTTAGCTTTGAAATTCGCTTGCGAAAAAGGTTTTAAAGTAAGAAGTAAAAATTGACAAGGGGTTATTAGGGAAATTGAATCACCGACAAGCAGAGGATATAAGAAAAGAAATGATAAAAAAAGGCGGAAAGCGGAAAGTAAGAATATTATTTTTACTTTTTACTTTTTACTTTTTACTTTTTACTTTTTCAGGGTTTTCGCAGAACAAATATGAAGACCGTCTGATTTCGGAAATTGAAATCAAATTTGAAGAAACGGGGCGCGAACGCTCCGCAACCGACCAGTTTCTGGCGATTATCAAAGGCGTTTTGGGTAATAGATATTCCGCCGTCAAACTGCGCGAAACATTGCAGACGCTTTATGATTCGGGAAAAATCGTTTCCGCGACAGTCCAGGCAACCGAAACGAGCACCGACGCAGTGAAACTCACGTTCGTCATCAAACGCAAAACGCAAGCCGAAAAAGTTATTATCCAAATCGGCAATACCGTCGGCGACGAAGTTACCGAGCAGGAGCTTCTCTTAAAACTAAATGTTCTCAATCCGGGAACGGCAATCACTGAACAGACGCTTCAAAATAATGCCGATTTGATTCTCGAATATTTGCGGACGCGCGGATTTTTTAACGCCGAAGTCAAATATTCACAAGTCCCGATGGACAGCCAAACTCAGGTTGCCGTCACGTTTCAAGTCAATCCGAACGCGCAGGCAAAGGTCGAAAGTTTCCAAATCAATATTGAAGGTTTCGATGCCGCTAAAGTGCGTGAGAAATTGAAACTTCAGCCGGGCGAGCTTTATTCGCGCGAACTGCTCGAAAAAGACCTCGAACGAATAAAAGAAGCCTTGCGCGAGGAAAACTATCTTGCGCCGCAGCTTAGTGAGCCGCGCGTGGTTTTCGACGGCGAAAAAAATACAATCAATATCGAACTGAGCGGCAAAGTCGGCGCGACTGTAAAAGTTTCGGTCGAAGCCAAAGATTACGAAGTCGGCGAAGGAACGCAGACTCGTTTGCTTTCAATAAAACGTGAAGGAACGCTCGATTATTCGGCGATTGTCGAAGGCGCGCGTCGGCTCAGGAATTTCTTTCAGCAACAAGGTTATTTTTTCGCGGAAGTTACGCCTGTCTGCTCGGTTTTGCCGCAGTTTAGCGAAACGGAAGCCGTCGAAACCGTCAACGAAACCGAAACGCTTTGTTCGGCTCTGACCGGCGCGGATTTGACTAATCGCGTTGTCGAAGTCAAATACCGCGCGGATTTAAATCGCCGTTTGAAGCTCGTTGACATCCGCGTCGAAGGCACGGACAAATTTACGTCGCAAGACATTCAAGGCGTTTTAGACTCGCAGAAAGCAAATATCCTGGGCTTTATTCCGTATTTCGGCTACGGGCGCGGCTATACGAGCAACGAAGCTCTCGCGCAAGACCGCAAGACGATTCAGACTTTAATGTACGAACTCGGCTATCGCCGCGCAACCGTTGACATCCGGCAGGGCGTTTCGCCGAACGGCGAAGATTTAATTATTACTTTCGTCATCAACGAAGGAATTCCGACGCGCATTGATAACGTCGCGGTTACGGGCAATAAGGCTTTCACGGAACAAACTTTAATTTCCAAATTGCCGACGCTGGTCGGTAAAAATCTCTCGCGGGCGCGGGCGCGAAACGGCGTGCGGGCATTGGCTGAATTTTACTCGGCAGAAGGTTTTTACGACGCGAAAATCACTTACGCGATTGAAGAAGTCAATGAACCCGCAGGCGCGACCGAAGAACTTGTCCGCATAGTCTATAACATCGAAAACGAAGGCAAGCGGGTCATCATCAACCGCATTCTGATAAACGGCAATGAGCGCACCAAGCGCGACGCGGTTTTGAAAGCAATTACTCTGAAACGCGGAAATTACCTGCGTTCCGCCGATATTTTTTCGAGCGAGCAAAATCTTTACGCTTCGGACGCTTTCAATCTTGTTCAAATCAAAACCGAATCGGCTGGCGAAGACCAAAACGGCAATCGGATGGCGGATATTATCATCAATCTCGAAGAAAAACCGCCGCGTCTTATCACGTACGGCGGCGGTTTTTCGACCGACATTGGCGTTAATGGATTTTTTGACATTCGCCACTTTAATCTGTTCGGAAATTTGTGGCAGGGCGGCGCGCAAATACGCGCCAGCCGTCTGCAGCAGCTTGCCCAGATTGATTTTATCAATCCGCGCTTTATGACCGACGGCACTAACCGCGACGGCACGATTCGCTACGCGCCTTTGACGTTCAGAGCGCAATATCAGCGCGATTCGACGATTACGCGCTTTTTCCGTTCCGCCTTCGATCGTGGAACTTTCGGCATCGTTCAGCGCGTTGATGAAAACGGAAATCCGATTGACGAATTCGGACGCGACACGGGAAGTCCGACAATCAACCGCCTGACTTTATCGTTGGAAACAAGCAAAACAATCAGCCAGAAATACCGGAGCATTGCGTTTTTCCGTTATCGTTTTGAAGACGTGCGTCTTTTTAATATCGAAAGTCTTTTGATTCGTGACCTGCTTCGCCCCGATTCAAAAATTCGCATCTCCGGCTTCGGGGCAAATTTTGCGCTTGACACACGCGAAAACTGCAACATAACCTACACGATTCTCGACATTATTGCTAAAGGCGACGCGGGCGAGCCGTGTCGTTATAATGCTTCAGACCCGACGCGCGGAATGTATCTGACAGCGGAATATAACGTCTCGCTTCCCGTTCTGGGCGCGAATATCGGCTTTAATAAATTTCAGTTTTCTTTTAATTATTATTACACGCTTCGACCGCTCAAAAACACGACTTTCGCCGGACGCGTCATCTTCGGTGCGGCAAATGTTTTTGCTAAAGGACAGCGTTTTTCTTCGGCGCAGTTCCCGGATTTGGACGGGATTTTGCCGATTAGCGAAAGATTTTTCGCTGGCGGTTCGACCTCGCTTCGAGGTTTTGAATTCGAATCGGCAGGACCGCGCGTGGTAGTTGTTCCGCAGGGAATTTTCCGCGACAGCCAAGGCAACCAGCGATTTTTAGACCCGTTCACGATTCCTTTCGGCGGCAATGGATTAGCGATTGTTAATCTCGAAGCCCGGATTCCTGTAACGACTTCGCTTCGCGTCGTGCCGTTTTATGACGGCGGCAATGTTTTCAGGCGCGTCGGCGATATTTTCAATCCGCCCGACGTTCCGGCGAATGATGTTTTTCGCCAAAATTTACGCTCTATCTGGACGAACACGGTCGGTTTGGGCTTGAGAATCAAAACTCCGGTCGGCGGAGAATTTGCGGTTGATTACGGTCGCCTTCTCAATCCGCCGCGCTTTCTGATTCCGCAAGTCAACGCGCCGCCCGCTATTTTCCAACTGCGCCAAGACCAAATCCATTTTCGCTTCACGCAAGCGTTTTAAAAAAGTAAATAGTGAAAAGTGCAGGAAAGATTCTTACAACTTTTCACTATTCAATTTTAGTTTTTCACTAATTTATTGCCGATGAAATAATGTGGCTTTCGTCCAGCTCGTAGATAAGATTCTCTTCGATCTGTACCGGAATCGGCACCATTTCATTTGATTCTGTTTCTGCCGCTCTTTTGCGCTTGCGGACGGCTTTGACGGCATACATTTGTTTGTCGGCGGCGATGATAATCTGGTCGAGCGTTTCGCCATTATTCGGATAAGAAGCCGCGCCTAAACTTACGCCGACGCGCGCAAATTTATCTTCGCCGACCCGCAGCGCAAAACCATCTACTGCTCTTTCCATTCTTTCGCACAAATCCTTAATTTCTTCCGTTGCTGTTTCGGGAATAATGGCGACAAATTCGTCTCCGGCGTAACGTGCCAGAAAATCATAATCACGAAGCTGCCCGCGCATAACTTTGGCGATTTCCTTCAGTAATTGGTCGCCGGCTTTATGACCGAAAGTGTCGTTAACCGCTTTAAATCCGTCGAGGTCAAGCATCAAAACCTGGAATGAACTTCCGTTGCGGCTTGCCCTTGCCAATTCTTTTTCAAATTGATGCTGCAAGCTTCGCGCATTCGGCAAACCAGTCATCGGATCGGTCATCGCCCGCGATTCGCTTTCGGCGTGCTGCATTGATTTATAAATCGCGTCCGAAGCTATGCGCGAAACCGTTTCGAGCAGGCGCAGATGTTCATCCTCATAATTTTCCAGCTCGCACGAATAAAGAGAAACCACGCCGACGAGTTTTTCGTCCTTGATTAAAGGAAGTGAAACCATTGACGAATATTCCTGTATAAAATCGAGCTGCGAGAAAGAAAAATCGAGTCCGGGATTGATATTATGAACTGCCTGGCGTTTTTTCAGAACAAATCCGGTCGCGCCTTCGCCTGCCTTAACTCGCTTGCCTTGAAGCGCAGACGCGTTTTTACCCTCGACATAAACGGCGCGGGCTTCCTCCGTATTGCCTTCAAGCAGATAAATCGCGCACGTATCGAACGGGACGAATTGACTGATTTTTTCCGCTAAAAGTGCCAGCGTTTCCTGCAAAGTCATGGCGGAACTGAAAACCTTCGCTAATTCGTAAAGCGTGAAAACTTCGCGGTTGGCGCGTTTGATTTGTTCGACATAGCTTTGATTATCTAGATTTTCGCCTAAATTCGTAGCTTCTTTTTCGCTTTCTTTGTCAAATTTATATGCCAAGCCCTGAACTTCGATTTCCGCTTCAAAGTGACGAAGATTTCGTAGAAAAATATCAATGATTTTCGGGTCAAATTGCGTTCCCGCGCCGTTCAGCAAAAACTTTCGCGCTTCATCACGCGAAACCGCCGGACGATACGGGCGCGCGCCGCGCAGAGTGTCGTAAGCGTCGGCAACAGCCAAAATCCGCGCCGTCAGAGGAATATTTTCCTTCATCAAACCTTCGGGATAACCGCCGCCGTCCCAAGCTTCGTGATGATATTTAACCGTCGGCACGACCGGATACGGAAAGTTTATCTTTTCGAGAATTGACGCGCCGACCGATGCGTGAATTTTTGTTTTTTCGTGTTCGGCGGGCGTAAGTCTGCCCGGTTTGTTCAAAATATGGTCGGGAACGGCGAGCTTTCCAATGTCGTGAAGCAGCGCGCCGGTATTCAAGGCTTGAATTTCGCCTTCCGACAACTTTAAAATCCGTCCTATTCCGACGGCGTAAATCTGTGTTCGCCGAACGTGTCCGATGCCAACCTGATCGCGCGCGTCAATCGCCGTCGCAAGCGCCTCGACCGTCGCCAAATGAATGCGGCTCGATTCGGAAATCTCTTTCGTTTTCTGCTGTAAACGGCGCAGGTGAATCTCGTATGCGAAATGCGCCGCAACGACTGTCGGCAGAACAATTAAGCCAAACGAAAGCCCGAAATTCAAAAAAATTGCGTGGGCAACGAGCGTCGCCAAAACGCCGAATAAATAACTTACGGTTGTCCACGCAAAATTTTCCTTCCAAATTTCTTTTAAGTCATATTCATTCTCAATCTTATGGAGAATTAAGGTTAAAAATGAAGAGAGAAAATAATGCGTCAGCACCGCCGCCGCCAGAGCTAAAGCCAGCCATTGGAGTCCTATTACGTTATCAGCAAGCAGAATTTTTGCAAAACCTGCTTCCTTTTCCAATAGAAAATAAAGAATATTTCCCGCCGCAAAAGTGGCGATAATATGAATAAAGCCACCGAAAAGTTTTCGTTTTTTCGTTTCAGTCGAAATGCCGTATCTGGCGACCGCAACGCTTGCTGCGAGAAGAACGCCGCCTCCTGCGCCGAGCCAGATAATGCCCCAGAAAACTATAAATTCTTTGGCGGAAACGCTTGTATGAGTTCGCGGAATGCGGAATTGATATTTGTTCAGAAGAAATGCAATGACTGAAGCGCCGGCTAAAGTCATTAATTCCAAAAAGCTGTATTCGAAGCAAAAATAAACTGAAATTCCGACACTTGCCGTGCTCAGGCAGAGCATCAAAATCCAATAAATTTTTGTTGCCGAATTGTATTCGGAAAAATTAAATTTTTCTGTTTTCTTCTCTGCGGTTATCATTTAGCTTGGTTGTTTTCAAAACTATCGGAAAGATTTATGTGAAAGTATTGGGATGTATTTCGGTCTATCTTTCTTAAACTCAAAGGTTTGAGCCTCAATTTACATTCTCAAATTTCGTGCCAGAAACGTCGAGTGATAAATGGCTGATATTTGCTCGCAAAAAAGGCACCGGCAAAAAAGCGAAGCAAAATTTCGGTCAAAATGATAAATCAAATTGAATGAAATCGTTCAAATTGAATCTTCAGTTTGAGTTTCGAAGGTGATTTTTTTCAATCGGGAAAGCAATTCAAAAGTGCTGTGGAAACGTTAAAAACCTTCTCAAATTTACGGATAAGGATTATAATCGGAAATTACGGGAAGTTTTTCTGAAACCGGATTTGAAAGCGTGCGCGGGTGAGTTCCGCTAATTGTTAATAATACAACAGATAGTCTGAGACTGGCAAGAGTTTTTTTCAGCAGTAAATTTATGAATAAAGTGATTTTTTTATTATCCGGCGGACGAAGATTTTATCTTTTTCTGCTGATATTTATCTTCATAACGCTTTTTTTGCCGGTTCAAGCCCAAGATTCGGACGAAGTGATTCGCGTCGAAACCGATTTAATACCGTTTGAAGTAACCGTTACGGACGCCGGAGGAAATCCCGTGCGCGGGCTGAAAGCGGAAGATTTTCGCCTTTTTGAAGACGGCATTGAGCGACAGATTGATTTCTTTGAGCCGCTCAAAAAATCTGACACGAGCCGTCCGCTTTCGATAGTTTTTGCGCTCGATGTTTCGGGCAGTATGACGCGCGAAGAGCTTCTGAAGCTACGCGACGCGCTTCAAATATTCATTAAGCGTCTAGCAGATTATAATTCATATTTTGCGGTGATGACCTTTGGGATGGACGTTAAAACTCTACAATCCTTTACAAATCGTCCCGAAAAATTGGAAAAGGTATTTGAAAAAATCCTGCGCGACGAAGAAGGTCTTTCGACGCACGCTTACGACGCGGTTGACGACGCGATTCGGCTTTTGCGGAAAAAATCGCCGACGGCAATCAGAGATAAGCTGCCGAAACGCGCCGTGATTGTAATTACGGACGGTTTTCCGGTCGGCGACACGGTTTCGCCGAAAACTGTTATCGAACGCGCTAACGAAGCGGAAACGACCGTTTATTCGGTGATTCTGCCTTCATTTTCGCGTCTTCAAAGAGACAAAAAACCGCTTCTGACTCCATTAGAGGCAAGCGGTTTGTTGGAAAAAACGGGCGGACGTTCGTTTTATGCGACTGAAAGCAGTTTTGAACCGCTCTTTAAAAGTTTAGCCGAAGAAATTACCGCATCGTATGTTTTGGCTTTCTACCCGGACGCGGAAAAACGCCGCGACGGAAAGTTTCACCAAATCAGAATCGAATCCCGCACGGGCTTGCAAATCAAGCAAAACCGTTCAGGCTATCAATTAAAATGACAATGCGACGGGACGATGCGAAGTTTGCCTTTCAATAAACTTCCCGTCGTCGCTTTGTCTCCTCGTCTCAACGTCTAATATTCATACTCATCTTCGTCATCCGCGTCGTCTAAGTCGCTGTCTTCGTAAATGTCCAACTCAATCGGGTCAAGCCCGACAATTTCAAGGTCGGCACCGCATTCGTCGCAGGAAACGATGTCGCCTTGCTCGGATTCGGCATCAACATAAACTTCTTCATCACATTCGGGGCAAATTGCTGTCGGCATTTTTACTAACTCCAAGTAATATTTTTATAAATTATTGCTTTTCGCTTAAACCTCAGGCGAAAAATGTGTATGCTGTCAATCTAACTTTTTTGGAAACGGTTTGGCAAGGTTTTGAATTAAATTTTTTTCATGACGTTATTTGTCTTATAATCCGAAGATTACTTAAATATTTTTTTACTGGAAAAATCATCTAAAATCAAAGTCTTAAAATGCAATTTTCTCTAAAATTTTCCGAAACGAAAGAATTTGATGTCGTCGGTTTCGGCACAAACGCCGTTGATTTTTTAATTGTCGTGCCCGAATACCCGAAATTTAATTCAAAAATCGCGCTGACCGATTATGTTCAAGCCGCCGGCGGCGAAGTTGCTACAACGATGGTCGGTTTATCGCGTCTAGGTTTGAAAACTTCCTACGTCGGACGATTCGGCACGGACAGAGAAGGCGATTTCGGCTTGCAGACGTTGATTAATGAAAATGTCAATGTCCAATTTGCCGAACAAATTGAAGGCGCAAGAACGCAGATTGCCTTCATTGTAATTGACGAGCGAAGCGGCGAAAGAACGGTTATCTGGAACAGAGATAAAAGGCTGGCTTACAGCGAACAAGACGCACCGATAAATTGTGCCGCGCTCGGAAAGATTTTGCATTTCACGCCGCACGACACCCGCGCTTGTCTTGAAATGGCGCGGAAAGCTCGAACGGGCGGTACGATAGTTTCGATTGACATTGACAATATTTTCGACGGAATCAACGAGCTTTTGCCGCTCGTTGATATTTTCGTTTCGTCCGCCGAATTCCCTGAAAAACTTGTCGGAATCCGCGATAAGAAAGAATCTTTGCGCGAGATAAAACGGCGTTTCGGCTGTGCGATTGTCGGAATGACTCTGGGCGAAGAAGGTTCGCTGATGCTTTGCGAAGATGAATTTATCGAATCGCGCGGCTTTCAAGTTCCGAACGGCTGCAAAGATACAACGGGCGCGGGCGACGCGTTTCGCGTCGGATTTCTTTACGGTTTGCTGAAAGGCGAAACAGTCGAAACGGCGGCGCAAATGGCAAATGCCGTCGCCGCGCTCAAATGCCGCGAGCTTGGTGCAAGAACTGCTCTGCCAAATGTTTCAGAATTAACGAAATTAATTAAAAGCAGATAATTTTCCCGTTATTTATCAGTGGAAATTTTCAGTGTAATTTTCTTCAGAGTACTTTTGTAAAATTCGTAACTTGCGGAATAATTATATTTATCAGTTTCGCCCGCAATTTCCAGATTGTTCGATTTATAAGTTAAAACGTCGCGCTTTTCCTTTTTTCCGCGTTCCGTAGGTTCGCCTTTTTTCCTAACCAAATCCTTCGGACCGATTTTGTTCGGAACACCGAAAAGCAGAGAAGTTGCCGATTGACGAAGCCCGAGGAAAATTCCGTTTTCGGTTTCAAACGAATCAATTTTTTCGGCAACATAAAGCGTGTTTTGGTAGCTTTGACCGACCATAAAAATTTCGATTTCAGTAATAAAATACAAATCTTCCGCCGAAACTGGAACGAGCTTCAAAACTTCCGTTCCAGTTTTGTTGTAAAAAAGAAAATTCGGACGACCATCTTCGCCGCGACGAAACGAATAACCTTCGAGAAACGCTTTTGCCGAAACGCGGTCGCCGAGCTTGACGCCCGAAATGCTCAAATCAATATTTTCTGATTTTTCCTGTGCCAACGCACTAAAACCGAAAACCGCAATTAACGCGAAAAGCCAAATCAAGCGAAAATATCTTTGTTTTTTCATAATGCACGTAAATCCTTTTGTAGAAAATCAATGATGTAGATTCTGGGGAAGTTTCGATTAGACTCCGGGAAAATCAAAACTTTGTTTGGTCTTTCTAAATTTTATCAAATTGCCGGCGCGCAATTCAATAAAAATTTTCAGCCTGATTTATAGATAAAATTGACAAATTCAAACGTCAAGACTCATAATCTTCCGTAGTTTTATAATTAAAAAGTTTAGTTTCATAATTCCCGCTGGCATCGGAGGTTTTCGTAGAAAAATATGTCTTCCGCAAGTCTTCCTATCCGCCGCTCGTTTGGCGAAACAATGCGGCGCGGCGCGTGGTGGTTGTCGTCTGTGCTGACTTTTATCGGCTTAGGCGCGTTTGTCGTTTATTCGACTTGGGCGGCGTTTCAGGGTGAGCATTACCACTTCGGAAATTATCTTTCGCCATTTTATTCGCCGGAAATTTTCGGCGCGTCGCCGCACGCGATGTTCGGCGCGAAACCCGCGTGGATTCCGGCTTGGCTGCCGTTTTCGCCCGCGCTTTTGATTCTCTGGGCGCCCGGAGGATTTCGTTTTACCTGTTATTATTATCGCGGCGCATACTACAAAGCATTTTGGGCTGACCCGCCGTCGTGTGCGGTCGGCGAGCCGCGCGGTCACAATTATCGCGGCGAACGAAAATTTCCTTTGATACTACAAAATATTCATCGTTATTTTCTTTATCTCGCGCTGATTTTCTTAATTTTTCTCGCGCACGACGCCTGGAAAGCATTTTGGTTTGATAACAAATTCGGCATCGGACTCGGCTCGATTATTCTGACCGCAAATGTATTCTTTCTCGCAGGTTACACGTTTAGCTGTCATTCTCTGCGTCATCTTGTCGGCGGCAGATGCGACGAATTATCGAAAAAACCGTTTCAATGTGCAGCTTACAATGCCTGTAGCTCGCTCAATAAAAGACATATGCTTTTTGCGTGGTGCAGCCTTTTTGTCGTCGGATTTTCCGACGTTTATGTGCGGATGCTTTCGATGGGAATTTGGCACGATTGGAGATACATATTTTAATGAGTGAATATACAACATTCGAGCATGATGTTCTCGTAATCGGTGCAGGCGGCGCGGGACTTCGGGCGGCGATTGAAGCGTCTGCGGCGGGCGTTTCGGTCGGACTTGTCTGCAAATCTTTACTCGGAAAAGCGCACACCGTGATGGCGGAAGGCGGCATGGCGGCAGCGATGGCGAATGTTGACGACCGCGACAACTGGAAAGTCCATTTTTCCGACACGATGCGCGGCGGACAATATGTCAACAACTGGCGAATGGCAGAGCTTCACGCCAAAGAAGCGCCTGACCGTGTGCGCGAACTAGAAGCGTGGGGAGCGGTTTTCGACCGCACGAAAGACGGCAAAATTCTTCAAAGAAACTTCGGCGGACATCGTTATCCGCGACTCGCGCACGTCGGCGACAGAACGGGTTTAGAACTCATTCGTACGCTTCAAGACCACGGCATTCATCAGGGCATCGAAGTTTATATGGAAGTTACCATAATTTCTTTGCTCAAAGATGGCGACCGTGTAGTTGGCGCGTTCGGCTATGAGCGCGAACACGGAAGATTTCGCATTTTCAAAGCCAAAGCCGTAATTTTAGCGACGGGCGGAATCGGTCGCGCATACAAAATCACGAGCAACAGTTGGGAAGGAACGGGCGACGGACATTCGCTCGCATACGACGCGGGTGCGGAATTGATTGATATGGAATTCATTCAATTTCACCCGACCGGAATGGTTTATCCGCCGAGTGTTCGCGGAATTTTGGTGACGGAAGGCGTGCGCGGCGAAGGCGGAATTTTGAAAAACAGCGAAGGCAACCGCTTTATGTTTGACGATATTCCCGACAATTATAAAGACCAAACCGCTGACAACGCCGAAGAAGGTTGGCGTTACACGCAGGGCGACAAAAACGCGCGCCGTCCGCCTGAATTATTAACACGCGACCACGTTGCGCGCTGCATAGTCCGCGAAGTAAAGGCGGGACGCGGAACACCGAACGGCGGAGTTTATCTGGATATTGCGTGGATAAAGGAGAAAATTCCGAATTCAGCCGAACACATCAAGAAAAAACTGCCGAGCATGTATCATCAATTCAAACAACTTGCGGATTTAGATATCACTGAAACACCGATGGAAGTCGGACCGACGACACATTACATTATGGGCGGCGTTCGCGTTGATGCCGACACGCAAGCTTCAACCGTGCCTGGTCTTTTCGCCGCCGGAGAATGTGCCGCCGGAATCAACGGCGCAAATCGTCTGGGCGGAAATTCGCTTTCCGACCTTTTAGTTTTCGGCAAACGCGCGGGTGAATATGCCGCGAAATTTGCACAGGAAAATGATTTCGGGCAAATAAACAATGAGCAAATCGAAGAAAAAATAAAATGGGCGTTAGAAGGATTTGACCGCGAATCGGGCGAAAATCCTTTCCAGATTCAACACAATCTTCAAGATATGATGCAGGATTTGGTCGGGATTGTCCGAACCGAAGAAGAAATGCAGCGCGCCTTAATCGGAATTAAAGATTTGCGCGAAAGACGCGAAAAAATCAGTCTGACGGGCAATATTGACTTTAATCCGAGCTGGCACACGTCGCTCGATTTGCATAATTTGCTTAATGTTTCCGAAGCAATCACGCTGGCGGCAATCGAACGCAAAGAATCGCGCGGCGGGCAATTTCGCGATGATTATCCGATGAAAGTTGCCGAGTTCGGTAAGGTTAATTTTGTAGTCAAAAAAGGTGCGGACGGCAATATGGAAATCAATTCCGTGCCGATTCCCGAAATGCCCGACGAGCTGAAACAAATTATTGAGGAGATGGGATAAAATGGACGCTGTAATAAGCTGCGGAACGGAGAAATAATTATGACACCGGGAATAAGTCAAACAATCGAATATATATGGACAGACGACAAAAAGAGAATCGCATCTCTCGAAACTATCGATGAAGCGGGTTCATATCCCTTCCCTCAAACATACGATCCTCGATGGATTGTGACAGAGCTCGAATCTGGAAACGAGGCTAGATTTAAATGGCTTAATTACATAACTCATGATGGCTCCCTGTGGCAAGCCAGAACTTATGCAAGCACCATGCCGGGCGACTGGGTTTTCGTTGGCTTTGAACATGTTCCTTATCCTGACGGCGATGGTCATCCTGAATCTTATATAAATTTTTTTGATTGGGAACGACAGCCTTGGTCGGCGCGGGTATTAGATGTTACCGAACCATTTCCGGCGCAGCCGCGATTCGATATTCGGCGCGGTTTGCGGTTATTGGTTCATAACGATAAATTATCAAAAATTTCCATTACGCTTAATTTTAGGCGCGACTGACTAATTGATTTTATGACAAAAGCAACATTCAAAATCTGGCGCGGCAACCGTGAAAGCGGCGAGCTTAAAACTTACGAAACTGAAATTTCCGAAGGAATGGTTGTGCTCGACGCGGTTTTGCAGATTCAGGGCGAGCAAGCCGGAGACCTAGCGTGTCGCTGGAACTGTAAGGCGGGAAAATGCGGTTCGTGTTCGGCGGAAATCAACGGCAATCCGAAGCTGATGTGTATGACGCGGATGAACACTCTGCCGACGGACGCGCCCGTTACGGTCGAGCCGATGCGGGCGTTTCCGCTGAAAAAAGATTTGGTAACGGACGTTTCGTGGAATTACGAAGTCAAAAAACGCATCAAAAAATTCAAGCCGCGTCCGGCGGACGCCGAAGACGGAACGTGGCGAATGCAGCAAGGCGACATTGACCGCGTGCAGGAATTCCGCAAATGTATCGAATGTTTCCTGTGTCAGGACGTTTGCCACGTTCTGCGCGACCACCATAAACACGAGGAATTTATCGGTCCGAGATTCCTTGTTTACGCGGCAAATCTGGAAATGAATCCGCTCGATACGGAAAATCGTCTGAAAGAGCTAAAAGACGACGGAAACATAGGTTATTGCAACATCACGAAATGCTGCACAAAGGTCTGTCCCGAAGAAATTAAAATAACGGACAATGCGATTATTCCTCTAAAGGAGCGCGTCGTTGACGAATTTTACGACCCCGTAACGAAATTTTTGAAGATATTCCGTAAAAAATAAAATAGTGGTAAGTGGTAAACGGTAAGTGGAAAGTTTGTATTCTCACTTACCGTTTACCACTTACCGCTTATCACTAAATTTATGTTTGAACTAAAGACTTTGCATAAAGAAGCCGTTCCGGCGGCACTTGAAAAAGCAAAACATTATCGTTTATTGAATGAGCCGGGCGCGGCACAGAGCATTTGTCTTGATATTTTGCAGATTGAGCCGGACAATCAAGACGCTTTGATTACGCTCGTTTTGGCGATGTCAGATCGTTTCGGGAAGGATTATTCGGTTAGTGACGCACAAATTAAGGATTATCTCGCGCGAATCGAGGACGAATACGAGCGCACATATTACACGGGAATTATTTACGAGCGGCGCGGCAAAGCGTCTTTGAGCAAAGGAATGCCCGGCTCGGAATCGGCGGCGTATGAATTTTTTGTGCAGGCGATGGATTGGTTCGGACGCGCCGAAGCGATTCGCCCCTCAGGAAACGACGACGCGATTTTGCGCTGGAACGGCTGCGCCCGTATCATTACGAGCAACAATCTCAAAGCGCGCGAAATGGCGAACGATTTTATCGAGTAAAATTTTGTTCTAAATATTTTCGCAATCCTTCGCCCGAAACGTCTTCGGAGATAAATCCGATGTAATTGTCGGGACGCAAAAGAATCATAAACGATTTTGACGCGCCGAAGATTTCCGCAACCTTCGGATAAAGCGGCAAATTGTGAAAATCAATCGTTTCCGCTTTCAAAATTTCGCTAAAATCCGCAAATTCGTTTTCGCCGTCGAAGAATGTCAGAAGATGAAACTTCGGCTCTTTTAATTTTTCATAGATGCTCGCGCCTTCCGTTTCAAAATACGGCATCCGGTCGCCTGCTTTAACCGTGAAATTCCCGTCGCTCGCGCTCAAAGACGAATGACGATAATTAATTCCGATTTGCGAAACACGCGGGAAGACGAATTTTTTAACCGCGTCCAGACTAAATGCCGCGCCCGCGACGTAAGGAAAAACGTGCATCCTGAGGTAAGACAAAATCGGCTCGGGACTGGCGACGAGATTGAAAAAACGGTCGGTCGTTTTTAATAAAGTTTCGGCGTTCGGAAGCCGTTCTTCGTTGTAGGTTTCGAGCAGTTTTTCGTCCGCGTTGCCTTTCAAAACCGTCGCAATCTTCCAAGCCAGATTGTAGCCGTCCTGAATTCCCGTGTTCATTCCCTGCGCTCCGGCAGGCGTGTGAATATGCGCCGAGTCGCCCGCGAGAAAACATCTGCCGACACTGAATTTATTGACGTGGCGCGTGTGAACTTTGTAGGTCGAAAACCAATTTACCTTTGTGATGTCGAGATTGAGTTCGACATCTTTTTTGATTTGTTCTTCGATTTCTTCATACAAAACATCGCCTTCGTCCTTTGTAAATTCTTCGGGAAAAGTGCCGACGATGCGGAAATTTTTCTCGCTGCCGACCATCGGGAAAAACGCGAGCAGATTGTGTTTCATCAAAAAGACATAGCCCGAATCGTGCGCCAAATCCCAGTCAATCTCAACGTCCGCGACATAAAACATTCGCTCAAATGTGCTTCCTTCAAACGTCAGTCCGAGCGAATGACGCACAAAGCTTTTCGCGCCGTCGCAGGCGACCAAGTATTTCGCCGTGATAACGTCTCTGTCGCCGTCCGCTTTTTTGATGTTCGCCGTAACGCCCGTTTCATCCTGCAAAAAACTTTCAATCTCCGCGTTCCACAAAACGTCTTTGCCGTGCGATTTGATAAAATCATACAGAAGCGTTTCGTGTTTGCCCTGTTCGACCATCAGAATAAACGGATACGCGCTCATTCCTTCGCCGATTTCGGCAAAATTAGCCTCGCCGCGCACCTTTCCGCCGACAATCATCCGCGCTTTTTCGGCAACCGCGCCCAGCGCAATCAATTTATCAGCCAAATCAATCTGCTCGTAAATTTCGAGCGTTCGCGCCTGCACGCCAATCGCTTTTGAATGCGGCGTAGTCGTTTCCTTTTTGTCAAAAATTACAAAATCCACACCGTAGCGAATCAACTGACACGCCAAAGCCAACCCGCTCGGTCCCGCGCCGACGATAATCACATCTGTTTTCATATTTTTATAATTATAACCTGTAATTAAAATATACCTTTTTTTGCAGCATTTGTGATAATCTACTGTTGAAACTTAGGTTTTAAAATTACAAGCAAGGGAGGGTAAAAATAATGGCAACAAAAAAAACTGACAGTAAATCAACAACCAAAAAATCTTCTTCGACAAAATCGAAATCGACGAAAAAAAGCTCGTCGCCAGGCATTTTAGATAAAGTTAAAGACGCGGCTGAAGAAATTTTATCGAGCGCGGCAAAAGGCGCAACAGCCGGAGCAATAAACGTCGCGGCTGAAGTCGTTGGCGATTTGCTGAAGGGCGGTAAGACAAAAGTCAAAGGACAAGGCGGCTCGGTTGGTGTTGGCTCAACAAAGTCTAAAAGCAGCGGAAGTAAATTAACAAAAGCAGATGCCGGAAAAACTGGTGGAGACGCCGGAACTAAAGGAACTGGAAGTGCTGGCAAGACTGGAGGCGACGCAGGCACAAAGGGAACCGGAAGCGCAGGCAAATCCACTAAATCCAAAGGCGGAACGAGTTCTCGCACGGGCGGCGATGCCGGAACTAAAGGCACAGGAAGTGCGGGAAAGTCTTCGGGCAATGACAGTACACGCGGTGGTAAAACAACCAAAAATACGAAGAAATCTAAATAATCATCCGTCCGGCATCGAATTGTAATAAATTTCGTAAAAGATGGAAAAGCTCATTAACGGCTATTCGGTTCGCCCGTTAATGAGCTTTTCCATTTCTTCGAGCGGAACGTCGATGACCTTTTCCTTAATGCTCTGCGCCGTTTGATTTCGTCTCAAATTATTCAGCGAATGACTTTCGGGCAAAGCATTCGCGCCGCCTCGCCATTCAAACAAATCATTCGGCGTGCAGTTCAGCAGACGGCAAAGCATTTCAATATGCTCGATTTTCACGACGGAAGTCTGTTGCTTCAACAGATTGTTTACCGTCTGACGATTGATGCCCTGCTTACACATAAAAGCCGCCGGATTTTCTATCCCGCGCAAAGCCAAAACTCTTCCCGGATTAAAATTCAACATACGTTTCACCTCATTTTTTTTATGGATTATGTAATATCTTTAGTGTTTTTGGCAATTATCAGCATGATTTTAGTAACTATCACTATATATTTATCAATTGTCACCATGAATTTAGTAATTATCAGACTGTGTAAAGTAATTATCACAGTGTGTAGAGTAATTATCAGTATGTATTGAGCGATTATCACTATGTTTTTGATAATTATCATTATGTTTTTGATAATTATCATTATGTTTTTGATAATTATCATTATATTTTGAGCGGTTTTTCAGAAATTTACCAACTTTCAAGTCTTTTCGTCGGCTAGATGCGCGTTGGGAATGTGTGTATCGCTTAGTAGCGGCTCGGTGTCTTCAATATCAATCTCGCCGTTCAGAACGCGTTCGGCACGTTTTGCGTCGAAAGCGTTCTCCCATTTTGAAACGACGACCGTAGCAACGCCGTTGCCGATGAGATTTGTAATCGAGCGCATTTCGGACATAAAACGGTCAACGCCGAGAAGCAGTGCGATTCCGGCGACGGGAATTGTGCCGACGCTCGTCAAAGTCGCCGCGAGCGTGATAAAACCGCCGCCCGTTACCGCCGCCGCACCTTTCGAGGTGAGCATCAGAATCAGCAGAATTTCGAGTTCCTGATAGAGCGTTAACTCGGTGTTTGTTGCCTGCGCGACGAAAATTGCGGCAATCGTCAGGTAAATCGCCGTGCCGTCAAGGTTAAAAGAATAGCCGGACGGAATGACCAGACCGACGACGGATTTTGAACAACCGAGAGCTTCGAGCTTGACCATCATTCGCGGCAGAGCCGATTCGGACGAAGACGTGCCGAGAACGATTAAGATTTCTTCCTTGATGTATTTCAAAAACTTTAAGAGGCTGAATTTGTGAAAATACGCAATCGCGCCGAGCACGACGAAGACGAAAAACGCGCTCGTCAGGTAAACGCAAAGCATTAATTTGCCGAGCGGCAGAAGCGTCTTGACGCCGTATTTGCCAATGGTAAAAGCCACCGCGCCGAATGCGCCGATGGGCGCAGCTTTCATAATAATAGCGATGATGCCGAAAAGAACGTGCGAGATTGAATCCAAAGTTTTGACAAGCGGACGCCCGTGTTCGCCAAACGCCGCGAGTGCAATGCCGAAAAGAATCGCAATCAAAAGAACCTGCAAAATATCGCCGTTGGCAAACGCGCCGAAAATTGTGTCGGGAATAATATGCAGGATGTGTTCGGTAATGGTCATCTGCTGCGCCGCGTATTGCTGAACAGCGTCCGCGTTCAAACTTTCGGGCGTGGCATTTATGCCTGCGCCGGGCTGGAAAGTTCTGACGACAATCAAACCGATAACGAGCGCGATTGTCGAGACGACTTCAAAATAAAGCAGAGCTTTCAGCCCGACGCGACCGAGCTTTTTCATATCGCCGATGCCCGCAATCCCGACGACGACCGTCAGAAAAATAATCGGCGCGATTATCATCTTTATCAGCTTGATAAATCCGTCGCCGAGCGGTTTCATCTGCTCGCCAAGATTCGGATAAAACGCGCCGAGCGCAACGCCCAAAACGATACCGACGATTACGCGAAAATAAAGAGTTTGATAAAACCTGTGCGGCGGCACGGGCGATTCGGACTTGTTTGGCATGAACCGAATTTTAGCAGTAAAAGCCGCGAATGGAAAATTTATCTGCGCCCGCAAAATAAAAAAAAGCAGATTTGCGTCTGCCTTTTTTATTTCAGAGATTTTAATTAATTATCAGCTAAAAATTCAAAATCAATTCGCCGTCTTTTTCTTCGACCACGATGCTTCCGCCGTTGGTTAGTTTGCCGAAAAGAATTTCCTGCGCGAGCGGCTGTTTGATTTTTTCGTGAATCAAACGCGACATCGGGCGTGCGCCGTAGCGTGCGTCAAAGCCGTTTTTAGCGAGCCATTCACGCGCAGTTTCATCTAATTTCACTAAAACTCTTTTCTCGGCAAGCTGTCCGTTGAGTTCCTTGATGAATTTATCGACGATGAGTTTGATAACTTCAATATCAAGAGCCTTGAATGACACCCATGCGTCGAGACGATTGCGGAATTCGGGCGTGAACGTGCGTTCGATTGCGCCTTTCGCATTGCCTTTCGTGTCCGCCGCATTGCGAAAACCGACGCCGCCCGAAGATAATTCTCTCGCGCCCGCGTTGGTCGTCATAATCAAAATCACGTTGCGAAAATCCGCTTTTTTGCCGTTATTGTCGGTCAAAGTCGCGCTGTCCATTACTTGCAACAATAAATTGAAAAGATTCGGATGCGCTTTTTCGATTTCGTCCAAGACCAAAACCGAATGCGGATGACGCATAATCGCGTCCGTCAGAAGTCCGCCCTGGTCAAAACCGACATATCCCGGCGGCGCGCCGATTAATCGGGAAACCGTGTGCGGCTCTGCGTATTCGCTCATATCGTAGCGCAAGAATTCAACGCCCAAGATATGTGCAAGCTGTTTGGAAACCTCGGTTTTGCCGACTCCGGTCGGACCGCTAAAAAGGAACGAGCCGACAGGTTTTGTTTCGTGTCCGAGTCCGGCGCGTGAAATCTGAATCGCGTCAACGATTTTGTCAACCGCCTCGTCCTGACCGAAAATCACAGCTTTCATATCGTCTTTCAGAGTTTTCAGACGGTCTTTTTCGTCGGCAACAACCGTTTTCGGCGGAATCTTCGCCATTCGCGCGATGGTGTTTTCGACCATCTGTACCGAGATTTGTTTCGGGCGTTTGTCTTCCGCGAGAAGTTTCGTCGCCGCGCCGACTTCGTCAATCACGTCAATCGCTTTGTCTGGCAAAAATCTATCGTTGATATATTTTCCGGCGAGTTCCGAAGCAACTTTCAGTGAATCGTCCGAATATTTTACGCCGTGATGTTCCTCGTAAAACTTCTTCAAGCCCTTTAAGATTTCATAAGTTTCACCGACGGAAGGTTCATAAATTTCGATTTTCTGAAAGCGTCTGGCAAGTGCGCGGTCGCGTTCGAAAGCGGCTTTGTACTCTGAATAAGTCGTCGAGCCGATACAACGAAGGTCGCCATTGGCAAGCGCGGGTTTTAAGATATTGCTCGCATCCATCGCGCCGCCCGAAACCGCGCCCGCACCGACGATTGTGTGAATCTCGTCAATAAACAGAATCGAATTTTCGTGCTTTTTGAGTTCGGTAATAATAGCTTTGAAACGCTGTTCAAAATCGCCGCGATAGCGCGTTCCCGCAAGAACCGCGCCCATATCGAGCGCGTAAACCTTCGCGTCTTTCAAAACATCGGGAACATCGCCTTCGGAAATTTTCAATGCAAGACCTTCTGCCAGAGCGGTTTTGCCGACGCCCGGTTCACCGACGTAGAGCGGATTATTTTTCTTGCGTCGGCAAAGAACCTGAATCGTTCGCTCGATTTCTTCCTGTCGTCCTATTATCGGGTCAATTTTGCCTTCTTTAGCGAGTTTAACCAATTCTTCCGTAAAAGCTTCGAGCGGTTTTTTGCGCTTTCCGCCCGCCGCGCGTTCTTCGGCAAATTCTTCCGTTTCGTCGCCTTCGCCGATACTGCCGAAATCATCGATTTTTGAGATGCCGTGTGCAATGTAATTCAAAATATCAAGCCGCGTAATGCCTTGCTCTTTCAGCAGATAGACGGCGTAAGACTGCTCGGCTTGATAGAGCGCCGCCAATATATTTCCGCCGTCGATTTTTGGTTGCCCGCTGCCTTCCGCCTGCAAAACCGCGTATTGAATCGTGGATTGAAACGTTGCCGTTAATTCCGGCATCTGTTGAACGCCGTCGGGCATTTTCTCCAAAGTATCGCGGAAATATTCTTCCAACGCTTTGGCGATTTCATCAATCTTCGCGCCGCAATTATACAAAATATTGCGCGCCGCATTGTCTTCGAGTAATGCGTAAAGCAAATGCTCTAACGTTACAAACTCGTGCTTATGTTTGACGGCTTCATCAACCGCGTAGCTTAATGTTTCTTCTAATTCTCTGGTCAACATATTTTGAAAACTTCTTTGATGATTATCTCACAAAATTCGTTCAATGCTATTCTTCCTCAACCGTGCAAAGGAGCGGATATTCATGCGCTTTCGATAGATTCATGGCTTTTTCGGCTTTCATATTGGCGATTTCATACGGGTAAACTCCGGCGACTCCGATGCCTTCATTATGGACTTTGAGCATAATCGTAAAAGCTTCCATTTCAGAACGTAGAAAGACGTGCGTCAGGATAAAAACGACAAAATCCATCGTCGTAAAATCGTCGTTATGCAGAATGACTTTGAAAAGTTTCGGCTTTTCGAGCTTTGTCTCTTGCTCGGTCAAAACTTCGCCGTCTTGTTCGATGTCGGGAAATTCGGGCATATTTTTATTTAAAATGACTTCACTTCAAAATAAGTTTTTATCGCCTTATATTTGCTTGAATTTTCTAAGATATCGAAAACTTCGGCGTAGTTTTCTAAGCCCGTGATTTTGTGCGTCAGCATTCGCGCCAACCAGCCGGCATACATCGCTTCGCAGAGCGCTAAATCTTTCACGCCCATTTCAAAATGTTCGCGGTTGGCATTGACCGTGCCGACCATTGCGCGATTTCCTAAGACAAACATTTGATTGATTTTGTCCGACGCCACAGCATCGGTTTTGCGCTCGCCGCCCGTAACGCTGGCGAGAATTAAAATGCCGTTTTCATTCAAACTTTGCATCGCGTCGAAGATAATTGGCGAAAAGCCTGTACATTCGAAAATCAAATCATATTCGCCGTATTTTTTGACCGAATCCGTGACGGAAATTTCGGCGGTCGAATCATAAGTCGCGCCGATTGTTTCACAAAGTTCAGCGTTCAAATAGCCTTCGCGCGCGTCGCGCCCGAAGCCGTGAACTTCATAGCCGCGCATCCGCAAAGCCATCACGGTCAGCAATCCGACGTTTCCCGTTCCCAAAACTGCCGCCGTTTTCGGTTTCCAGATTTTCAATCTTTCCTGAATATCGCTTGCCTGTTTCAAGCCTTTTTCGATAATCGAAAGCGGCTCAAGAAGAACGGCAATCTCGGCAATTGCAGGCGGAATTTTGATTAAAAAATCTGCGCTTTCCGCGTAAAATTCTGCCATATAACCATGAATGCGAGAAATTCCGCGTTCAAAATATTTGTCGTCGGTCGTAAAATCCTGCTCGCCGATTTTGTCGTAAATGCTCGAACCGCGCGGACGGCGAACGGTGGCGACAACAAAATCGCCTTTCTGTAATTCTTTGACGTTCTCGCCCGTTTCGACCACGCGCCCGAAATTTTCGTGTCCGAGCACTAGAAAATCAAAACCTTTCGGCGCAACACCGTATTCGCCGTTATTGATTTCTCTGTCCGTCCCGCACGCACCGACGCGTAAAATTTCGATCAAAACGCCGCGTCCGTCTTTTATCTCGTCAATTTTCGGCTTATCTATTTCGACCAGACGAACCGATTTCGCCTTTTTCGGCGTAACTGCAACTGCTTTCATAATTTTATTCTACAACCAAGCGGGCGGTTTATGTTAATCTGTCATTTCTTTTATGCAGGTTATCAAAGCCGAAAATTTATCAAAACTTTATCTCCTGGGCGGCACTTCGCATAATTCTTTGCGCGACGCGCTGGTAAGTTTTGTTAAAAACCCGAAACGCGATAAAAAACAGGAGCTTTGGGCATTGCGCGATGTCAGTTTTGATGTCAAAGACGGCGAAACTCTCGGTATCATCGGGCATAATGGCGCGGGCAAATCAACTCTTTTAAAAATTTTGTCGCGCATCACTAAACCGACAAACGGAAATGTCGAAATTCGCGGGCGCGTCGGCTCGCTTCTGGAAGTCGGAACAGGTTTTCACAATGAATTGACGGGACGCGAAAATATTCATTTGAACGGTGCAATTTTAGGAATGAAGCGCGCTGAAATCGAGAAGAAATTTGACGAAATCGTCGCTTTTTCCGAGCTTGAAAAATTTCTCGATACGCCCGTTAAATATTATTCCTCAGGAATGTATATGCGGCTCGCGTTTGCCGTTGCCGCGCATCTCGAACCGGAGATTTTGATTGTTGACGAAGTTCTGGCAGTCGGCGATATTTCCTTTCAAAAGAAATGTCTTAACAAAATGAAAACCGTCGGCGAGTCAGGACGGACGGTTCTTTTTGTGTCACACGATATGAGTGCGATAAATCGTCTGTGCAGCCGCGCGATTTGGCTCAAAAACGGCAAAATCGAAAGGGACGGCGAGACCGGCGAGACGGTTAGCGCATATCTGCACGAACAGGCGGAAACCGGCGCAGAAAAGAGTTGGGAAACGGCGAAAAATCCGCCCGGCGATGAAGTTACGCGCCTTTTGCGCGTTCGCGTCCGCAATGAAAAAGGAGAAACAAATTCCTCGATGGACATTCGCCGCCCCGTCGGGATAGAAATGACTTACGAGGTTACGGAAGCTGGAAAAATTCTCGTCCCGAATTTTCACTTTTACAATGAGCAGGGCGTTTGCGTTTTTATCGCGCATGATTGGAGCGAACCCTGGCGCACACGCCCGCGCCCGAAAGGAATTTACACCAGCACGGCTTGGATTCCGGGTAATTTTCTCGCGGAAGGACATATTTTCGTGACGGTCGTCGTTTCAACTTATGAACCGCTGATTGTCCATTTTTCCGAGCGCGACGCGGTTGTATTCACCGTCGTTGACAGTCTCGACGGCGATTCGGCGCGCGGCGATTACGCCGGACTTCTGCCCGGCATCGTGCGTCCGATTCTAAATTGGGAAACGGAATTCAACGGTTGAGTCAAAATATGACGAACGAATAAATAAAGGCAGCTAATTTTTCTATCCATCCCAAAACGTTTATGAAGCCGTATTTATCATTCCCAATCCCCAAAAAATGAACGAATAAATTGAAAGCAAAAATGCAACGGCAATAAAGAAATGAACTATTAAATTATTCAAGTGCCTTCGGTTTGCATAAACGAACAAACCAATCATTCCAATTACCGGGAACAAATATCTGCCTTGCGGTTGGAAAGCGTAAAGCCATGAAAGCATCACCGAAACAAAAACGGTCAGAAAACAGCCGATTGAAACTATCCCTAACTGAACGATGCTTTTTTTATCCTTGCTGCGAATAACGGAAAAGAGCCCATATAAAATAAATAATAGATAAAGCAGAAGCATCGTCTGGTAATAAATTCCGTAAGCCCAAATATCCATATAACCGTAAACGCCGATAAAACTTTTGAAGGAAAAAACGTGCCATTTTTTTTCGGTGAAAAGCGCGGTTAAGCTCAAGCCTCTATCTCTGAGTCTTAAATCCTTATCAGCATTCATCAAATCATTTTCGAGCGTCGAAGTTCGGCGGGAATATTCGGCAATTTCTTCCTGATAAGCGAGCAATTTTCCACGGGTTTCGAGATTTCCGAAAAACTTGTTGAGGTAGGAAAAACCGGCGAAATTCGTTTCGCCGTTGACGTAGAAATCCAAGCCGACGCGAAAAGTTAAAACCGAAACGGCAATAAAAATCATAAACGCGAATTTCTTTAGGATTCGGGCGTTGAAAGGAAAAACATATAAAAGCCATAAGGCAATAAAAATCAAAAAAGTCCAGTAATTAGGCTTAACGATTAGCAAAAGCCCGCACAAAATACCAAACAACGCGCCGCCTGAAATTTTCGTGGAAAAAGCGTCGGTGCCGAGAAATTGATTTAAAAGACTTTTCGGACAGGCAATTTGATATGCGGCGATAATCGAAACGAAGAGCGCGAAAGCATCATTATTGACATAGCCGAAAACATACCAGACCTGCGGTGTTATAAGCAGAAAACAAGGAATAATAAACTCGCTGTTGTCATTTTTTGAGCGATAAATAAACCAGCAAGCCAAAACCGCAAACAAACATACGGCGAAAAATCGGGCGGCATTTAGCGGATTTTGAATAATTGGCGAAACGAGCAGCATAAATTTCCCTGCAAAAAAATACTCCGCCCAATGATAATTTAAATATGAAACTCCAAATACCGAATACGAATCTCTAACCGCCGGATCGCCGATTTCGGGCGGAAAAAAGTGATTTGTGTAATATTTTGCCGCCGCCAAATGATGAACTTCGTCCGGGTGACGGTCAAAATTGCTGGTGGCAGCCATTATCGCGGACAGGACGATTGCGACGATTAATAAAATTTTGAGAGCCGAATGCGGCACAAAACCTTTTTCGCTTAAAATTGTCCATTTCATAGGTTGAATATAAAATGATATACAGCGAATTCATACATAGCAAGATGATTAAAACCTTAAACAAGCTCGCCGACCACCGTTTTTTGTTTTATTTTCTGTCTTCGGCAATCGCTTTTTTACTAATTCTCAGCCGTCGCCCCGACGCGATTACAAATCCTCAATTTTGGGCGGAAGATGGAAAAGTTTGGTACGCGGACGCTTACAATCACGGCGCGATTTATTCATTTTTCACGCCCGTTGCCGGATATTATCAAACGATTTCGCGGTTCGTCGCTGTTACCGCGCAGGCGTTTCCGTTATCTTTCGCGCCTTTGATTTTTAATCTGGCGGCGATTTTCTGCAAAATTCTGGTCGTCAATTTTCTTCTTTCTTCACGGCTTTCGCGTTTTATTCCGAGTCTTGCCGGACGCGCTCTGCTTGCTTTTATTTATCTGGCATTGCCGCATTCAAATGAAACGAACGCCAATCTGACAAATGCTCAATGGCATCTGGCGCTTTTGAGCTTTTTGATAATAATTGCGCCTGGAAGCAAAAAAACTCTCTGGAAAGTATTTGACGTTATGATGCTTTCAATTTCTGCCTTGAGCGGACCTTTTTGTTTGTTGCTTTTGCCGATTTCCGCGATAAAATGGCTTAAGACGCGAGAAAAATGGACGATTGTTCTGATTGCGATTTTAGCCGTCGGCTCGATAATTCAAATCAGTTCGCTTTTGACTACAACACGACCTTCCGAGCAGCCTTTGGGCGCGAGTTTTGAATTGTTTTTGAAAATTATCGGCGGACACCTTTTTCTTAATTCAATCATCGGCGACAGAAGTTATTCGCGGCTTTTTAGCCGTTCGCTCTGGAACGAATGGACGATAATTCCGGTAAATTTAATCGGTTTCGGTTTGCTCGCTTTTGCCTTTATAAAATCGAATCTTGAACTGCGCCTGCTGATAACTTTCGCGCTTTTACTAGTTTTCGGCGCACTCTCGTCTCCCGCCATCACTAATCAAATGCCGCAATGGGAAGCGATGTGGACACCGGCAACTGGCTCGCGCTACTGGCTGATACCAATTTTCTGCTGTTTCGTTTCTCTGCTTTTTCTTGCCAAAAATGCCGAAATTTCATTTGTCCGTTATGCTTCGGTCGCGCTATTAGTTTTATCCTTGTTCGGAATCGCGTCCGATTGGAAATATCCGCGATTTAAGAATCTTGAATTTCAAACATACGCCGCCGAATTTGAAAATGGCGCGCCGGGGCAGGAATTTGTTATTCCGATAAATCCCGACTGGGAAATGCGTTTAATAAAAAAATAGATGAAATATTCCTCAAAAATCAGGAAAAAGTTAGCCAGAGTTAGCCGCATTGCAAAGACGAGCGGCTCATCGGGAATAAAACTTTACTTGAAATCGCTTCAACGAAAATACCGCGAAAGCAGAAAATACCGAATATGGATAAAAGCGCACAAATTGACGGAAATCAAACGTTGCGAAATTCGCGGCGAAATAGAATCGTTTCAAATTAAGCCAAAAATATCCGTCGTTTTGCCGGTTTATAACGTCGAAGAAAAATGGCTGCGATTATGTATCGAATCGATTTTGCGGCAAATTTACGAGAATTGGGAACTTTGTATTGCCGATGACGCTTCACCGTCGCCGCACGTTCGCAAAATTTTGGAAGAATACGCCGCAAAGGATAAGCGCCTAAAAATAGTTTTTCGTGCAGAAAACGGTCATATCTCCGCCGCTTCAAATTCCGCGCTCGAACTTGCGACGGGCGAGTTTTGCGCGCTTCTTGACCACGACGACGAACTCGCCGAAGATGCGCTTTTTTATGTAGCGAAGGAAATAAATAATTTTGCAGATGTGCAAATGATTTATTCGGACGAAGATTTGATTGACGAGCGCGGGCGACGCTACGCGCCGAAATTCAAACCTGATTTCAGCCGCGATTTGATGTATTCGCTCAATTTGATAACGCATCTTTCGGCGTATCGAACCGAAATCTTGCGAAAAATCGGCGGCTTTCGGGTTGGTGCGGAAGGCAGTCAGGATTACGATTTGGCTTTGCGCGTCATCGAGGAAATTAACGAAAACCAAATCCGGCATATTCCGCGCATTCTTTATCACTGGCGCGTAATTCGAGGTTCGGTTGCTTTTTCATTGGACGAAAAACCTTACGCGCACGAACGCGCCCGCGAATCCATTCGCGCACATCTCGAAAGACAGGGAAAACGCGCTCGCGTCAGCCAAGCCATTATCAATCTGCATCGTGTTCGCTATGATTTGCCCGCGAACTTACCAAAAGTCAGTTTGATTTTGTCGGACGGCGAAGATTTTCAAACCGAAGTCGAAATTTTCAAGGAAAAAACCGATTATCAAAATCTCGAAATCGTCGAAAGCGGGGCAGAAACCGCCGAAAATCTCAATCGAGCCGCTGCCGAATCGAGCGGCGAAATTTTATGTTTTGTGAACGCCAATTTAAAACCGTTCGCAAAGGATTGGCTCGCGGAATTAGTCGGGTTTGCTTTGCAAAAAGAAATCGGTGCGGTCGGCGCGAAAATTTTCGACGCGGACGAATCTGTACTTCACGGCGGTTTGATTATCGGAACGAATGAAATTACAAGCTCGGCGCATCAAGGTTTTTCACGCGATGAGATGGGAAATACACTGCGCCTTCAAGTCGTCAGTAATTTTTCTGCCGCTTCAATTTCGTGTTTGTGCGTCAGAAAAATTTTGTTTGAAGAAACCGGCGGTTTCAATGCGCTGAATTTGCCGAATCGCTTTTTCGACGCGGATTTTTGTTTACGCCTGCGCGAGAAAAATTATCGAATCGTCTTTACGCCTTACGCCGAATTGATAAAAAATGACGCAAACAAGCGGTTGAATCTCGAAAGAAATTCAACCGCCGGAGAAAAAGATTTTTTTGTGAAAAAATGGAGCGGCGTTATGAAACGCGACCCATTTTATAATCCGAATTTGTCGAAACGCGCCGCGAGCTTTTCGATTGATATTTAGACTTTTCTTCCAATCGTAAAAACTTTGACCAATGCCAATCCTGCGACAAATCCGCCGATGTGCGCCGCGTAAGCCACGCCGCCAGACCCCGGATTTGAAAAATAACCTTGAATAATCTGAAAAACAATCCAGATGCCGAGCGCGACGTAAGCCGGAACGGTTGTCATAAAATTGAAAATCAGCGCGCGCACCTGCCGCGTTGGAAACAATAACAAATATCCGCCGAGAACGCCGGAAATCGCGCCCGACGCGCCGAGCATCGGAATTATCGAATCGGTTTGCATAATGACTTGCGCGAGCGCGGCGGCGATTCCGCAGACGACATAAAACGCGGCGTAGCGGACGTGTCCCATCATATTTTCGAGGTTGTCGCCGAAAATAAACAGGAACAGCATATTGCCGAAAATATGCATTATATCGCCGTGCATAAACATCGAGCTGAGAAAGTTGAAATATACGGGCAAAGGCGTGGCGTAATGATGAATTTCGCCCGTATGCCCGAACGAATCGCGGACAACCTGAACGCCCGTGATGTCAATTCCGCTTGTAATTTCCTTTGGAACGAGCGAAAAAGCGTAAGTAAAAGCCTCGTTTCCGCCCAAGCCTTGCAGAAAGATGAAAACCAAAATATTGATGCCGATAAAAAGATAATTTACTATCGGCTGAATTGTCCTGTCCGAATTGTCATCGCCGAGCGGGAACATAATTTAAAACCCTCCTTGTTGAAATCTTTTAATATGTAATTTGATAACCTCCAAGCAAAATCTTATCTCCAATTAAAACATAGGTAAAAGATTCGTTTGCCTTTCCGTTTGCAAATTCGGTTTCATAACGTACATATACATCCGTTCCGCGATTGTGCTTGCGCTCGTTGGAATTAATGAATTTTGATTTTTTGACCGCACCCAATTTTTTCTTAATTTCTTCCAGCCTATTTATAAAGACTGATTCGCTATATGTTGCTTTAAATACACCGTCATCGCCCTCTTCATATATTTTACGATAATTTCCCGCATTGAAATCTTCGTGAAATTTCTCGGCAGCACGCTCAGCACGATTTGAGTTTGCAAATAGACATCCATTAAACAGGCAAAACGATAGAATAAAAAAAATTGTAAATGTCTTTTTTAAGGCTTTCATAACTACATTTAAGATAAATTTAGATTGCGGTAATCAATTTTTGTCCCGTAGTTTCTCCATTAAAAAAATCTTTGAGCGAAAATATGCACTAAAACCATCCTTGTAAATAATTTGTTTATATCAATTCCCGCATTTTGCTTCAAACTTTTTCAGGTTCTTTCAGAAGTTCGAAACCTTCCGACCGCGCAACGAAAGTCGCCGCCGTGATGTCACCGACGACGTTTAAGGTCGTGCGGCACATATCTAAAATGCGGTCAACGCCGAGAATAATCGCAATCAGCGCGGGATTTACGCCAATCATCGCCAAAATTCCGATGATAAAGGGAATCGAACCCGAAGGAACTCCGGCAGTTCCGATGCCGCCGAGGATTGCGAGATAAACGACCATTAATTGCTGTCCGAGCGTTAAATCAACTCCGGCAAGCTGTGCCAGAAACAAAACGGTAATTCCTTCGTAAAGCGCCGTTCCGTTCTGGTTTGCGGTTGCGCCGACGGTTAAAACAAAACTATTGATTTCTTTCGGAACGCTCAAATTTTCTTCCGAAACTCTCAAAGCAGTCGGCAGAGTCGCGTTTGAAGAAGAAGTCGAAAATGCGGTAACAATTACGGTGCGGACTCGTTTGAAAAATTCGAGTGGATTGATTTTTGATAAAAACCAGACCGACAGCGAATAAACGCCGAACATATGCAAGCCAAGTCCGAGCAAAACCGTCACGACAAACCAGCCCAACGCGCCGAGCAGGTCAATCCCGAAACGCGCCACGTTTGTAAAAATCAGGCAGGCGACGGCATACGGCGCAAACTTCATAATCATGTCAATTATCTTTGAAGTTATCGCAAAAACCGCGTCCATAAAATTTACAAAAGGCGCGGAAACCTTTGTCGGAAGCAGCGTTATGGCAATGCCGACAATGAGCGCGAAAAACATCAGATGAAGCATATTCGGGTTTTCGCCCGCGATTGAATTAACCAGATTTTTCGGTACAATTGTCTTGACGACCGATCCCAAAGCCGAGTCTTGCGAAGCGGTTTTCGCTTCTTCTTTCTGCGCTTCGACACGCTTTGCCGCGTCGCCGCCGAACTGCGTTTTCATCTGCTCGGCGACAACCGGGTCAATGCGTTTGCCGGGCTGAATCGTATTTGCCAAAAACAAACCGATAACGACCGAAATCGCCGAAATGACCAGACAATAGCCGAACGATTTCAAACCGATGCGACCGAGCTTTGTAATATCGCCGATTCCGGCAACGCCGACGACGAGCGACGAAAACACGAGCGGCACGACAATCATCAAAAGCAGATTCAGGAAAAGCTGTCCGATTGGCTCGGTAAAGTTTTTGATAAATCCGGCGACCTGATCACCGCCGACGGCGCGGTTGACGATTACGCCCGCGACGACACCGACCAGAAGACCAAGCAGAATCTTCGTATGCAAAGCCATTCCTTTCGGTTTGTCGCGCGTTGTATCGTCCAAATCAGTTGCCAGCTCGCGCTCGTATTCGTCGGGCGCGGGATTTTTTACATTGTCTTTTTCACTCATAGTTTTTCACAGAAAAGTCTAATGGTTTGAAAATCTAAATCTCAGGAAATTAAAAAAGTGTCATAAGTGTAGCAGAAAAAGAAGTTTTAGAAAAAACTTCAGCGGAGAGCAAAGAGGATTTCATGCAAAGGAGCAAAGCTCGCAAAGTTTTAAAATCTTCTTTGCGAGCTTTGCTTCTTTGCGGGAAAAATTTGTTAAATGATTCACTAAAGATTCGAATCTGGGTGAATTTCCCCGCTCTTTTAATAAATCGTAAAAGTATACATCACCATTTTGACGACCGAAACGGGTTTGCCGTCGCGCGTCATCGGCTCGAATTTGATTTGGCGGGCGGCTCGGATAGCTTCCTGATCCAAACCGTAACCGATTATTTTCACCGGAATTATTTGCAAAATTTTTCCGTTCGCGCCGAAAAGCACGTAAAGCGTAACCGTTCCGCTGATTCCGGCTTGTCGGGCTTTGTCGGTATAACTTGCGCGAGGCTTTGCCAAAATTTTAAGCGGCGTGGTGTTGCTTTCAGTCGTTGTTGTCGCGGTATTTTCATCGGCGGCTGTATTCAAATCCGCGCTGGTTGTTTTGTTGCGGTTAAAATATTCGTAAAAAGTCTTATAGGCTTCCAATCTTTCCTGCTGCATCTGGCGATTGGCAGTGTCGCCGCAGTTTTTCAGGCAATTTTCCAGAACTTCGATTGCCTGCTGCAAAAAGCCTGACGCGGCTTGCGGTGTCGAACCGCCGACCACCTGATTCCCGAATTTCGCCACCAGAATATCCGCCTTCAAAATGTATGCGGACGAATAAGCCGGCTGCAAAGCAATCGTTTTTTCGGCATCGAGAGTCGCTTCGGCAAATTTTCTTTCCCACAAGAAAGAAGTTCCGCGAATGTAAAAGGCAAGAAAATTTTGCGGGTCAATCCGAATCGCCTCGTTAAGCTGTGTCTGCGCGTTGTTCAGTTTATTGCTAAGCAGATAGGCGTAGCCCAGATTCGTCTTAATCGCGGAATTCTGCGGACTCAGGCTGTTTGCTTTTTCCAGAGCCTTGCGCGCCTTTTTCAAATCGCCTTTTTCGATATAAGCCAAGCCGAGAAAATTCCAGACTTTCGAGTCCGTTTTAGTTTCCTTTTGCTTGCTCAAGCGTTCCAGAGCCGTAATTGCCGCTTCGTTGTTTCCTTGTTTGTAAAGTTGAATCGCGTTTTCGAGTTGGTTTTGTTGGGCAAAAATACTGCCTGCGGAAACGAGCAGAACAATGAGTAGAATGATTTTGTTGAGAGTTTTCATAAACATTTTTCGTTGACTGTTAAAATGTAGAGAAACCATACATCAAAACCATAACAACCGTAACAGGTTTTCCGTCTATCTCGGCTGGTTCAAACTTTATTCCTTTGGCGGCATCAATCGCGCTCTGGTTTAAGCCGTCGGGCAGAGTTTCAAACGGAAAAGCAAAACCGATTTTACCGTCTGCGCCGAATTCGACCGCTATTTCTATATTTCCGGTTGTCCGGTTTCTCCTCGCTTTTTGGGTATAAACCGGCTGCGGCTTTGAGATAACATTTAATTTTTTGCTGTAAACAGGCAGATTTCCACTATAAACGACTTTCGATTTGCGAAATGCTTCGGTAGCTTCCTTGTCTTTATTTAACTTAACATAAGATGCGCCCATATAAAGCCACGCCAGACGATCTTTTTCTTCCGTTTTGATGACTTCCTGAAAAATTTCAATCGCCTTCGTATATTCTCCCTGTCTGTAAAGCTCTATCCCCGCATCGCGGTCGGGCTGGGTTTGAGCAAATCCCGTTAATGCAAAAGCGAAAAGCAAAATAAATATCGAAAGCGATTTTTTCATAATTTGAATCCTTAATAGTTTAATAAATCGAAAAACTGTATTCGACAATTTTCACCGTCGAAACAGCCTTGCCGTCTTTTACGGCAGGTTCGAACTGTATTTGTTTGGCGACTTCGATTGCCTGTTCGGTCAATCCGCCCGGCAGAGATTCAACCGGAACAACATTTTTAACCGTTCCGTCAGCTGCTAAAACTATAAGCAGTTTTACACGTCCCGTAACATTGCCCCGGCGCGCCGCGTCCGTGTATTTCGGAAGAGGCTTCTTCTGAATTTTAGGCTCGGTTTGAACTTCGTCGAAAGCATAAAGCGTTTCGGTCGTTTTCAAAAGCTCAAACAATCCGACCATCGTCATTCCCTTTGAAAGCCATTCGTATTGTTTCGACATTTTAGCCTTCAGACGCACCGCGTTGTCCGCGCTGACCGCGCCGATTTGAATTCGCAGTTTCTGATTTCTCAAAAATTCGGCAAAGCTCACCTTTTCGCTTTTGTTGGTAACGTCGAGACGATTGGCAAGGTCTTCAGAAACCGTTTCGTAAGTTTTCTTAAACGCCTTTTCGAATGTTTCGCCCGCCTCTTTGCTCTGATTCAATTTGTCGTAAGACAACGCCAGATAATACAGCGCGACAACCTCTTCCTTATCCTTCAATTTCGCCACCGCGCCCTGAAAATCGCCCTTATTGTAAAGCTCGATTCCGGCGCCAACGTCGGATTGCTGTGCAAAAACGCCGACCGCAGAAAAGAGAAGAACGAAAAGTAAAGCTGTTTTGTAAAGTAATTTCATAATAAATTTTTCCGTAAAAAAGGGTTAGATGAAACTATTCGGACGGAAGGTTTGTTCTGCGGAAAAAAAAGACGCGGCGTTTTGTGCAGGAAAGGCGTAATTTTATATTTTGCTCTGATTGCGCCGGAAATCCTATTAACAAGAAGAATTCAGCGTGCTAATATTACTTCATCAACTTTAGAAATAACTTAGATATTCAAAATGGGTGAAAATGTTCTTGAGCGTAATAATGTTAAGGTTTTCGGTAACGGTACTCAACCGTTAATGTTCGCGCACGGTTTCGGCTGCGGTCAGAATATGTGGCGTTTTGTAACACCTGCCTTTGAAGAAAATTACCGGATTATTTTATTCGATTACGTCGGTTCGGGAAAATCCAATCTTAAAGCCTATAAACCGGAGCGTTACAGCAATTTGAACGGTTACGCGCGTGATGTCGTCGAAATCTGCGACGCGCTCGAATTGAAGGACGTGATTTTCGTCGGGCATTCCGTCAGCAGTATGATCGGCGCGCTCGCGTCCATCAAAAGACCTGAGCTTTTCAAGCAACTGATTCAGATTGTGCCGTCGCCGTGTTATATCAATGACGCGGATTATGTCGGCGGGTTTGAACGCGCCGACATCGAAGGCTTGCTCGAAATGATGGACAAAAATTATATCGCGTGGGCAAATTTTCTGGCGCCGGTGATTATGAAAAATACCGACCGACCCGAACTCGGGCGCGAGCTTGAAGAAAGTTTTTGTTCGACCGACCCGTTTATCGCCCGTCGTTTTGCCGAAGCTACTTTTTTCTCCGACAATCGCGCCGATTTGGCGAAGGTAACAACGCCTTCGCTGATTATTCAATTAACGGACGACGCGATTGCGCCCGTTGGTGTTGGTGAATTTTTACATAAAAATATTCCGAACAGCACTTTACAACTTTTAGAAGCGAGCGGACATTGCCCGCATATGAGCCACCCGCAGGAAACAATCGGGATAATAAAAGATTACCTGAGCGGCGTTCACCTTTGATTTGAGTTCCATGGACGAATTATTAAACAATGCGCCCTGCGGCTTTATGATTTTTACGGACGACGGAAAAGTCGTCGAAATAAATCAGACGCTGCTCGATTTGCTCGGCTACGCCCGCGATGAAATAGAGAAACTTCACGTCGAGAATATCTTTCCGGTTGCGGGACGCATCTTTTACCAGACACATTTTTTCCCGCTTCTTAAACTTCACGGCAAAGTCGAGGAAATTTATTTATCTCTGCATTCGCGGACAGGCGAAGAAATTCCCGTTCTGGCAAACGCCGTGCGTCACGAACGCGACGGAACTTTTTTTAATGACTGCGTTCTGGTCGCAATGTATCGCCGCAATCAATTTGAAGACGAGCTTCTCAAGGCGAAAAAGGAAGCCGAAGCCGCGACGCTTGCGAAAGACGAATTTTTGTCGGTCGTTTCGCACGAGCTTCGCACGCCGCTCAACGCTATCCTGGGCTGGACGCAGATACTTCAAGGCAGAGAGCATGATGGAAAAACGATAAGAAACGCGATTGAAACCATTGAACGCAGTGCCAGAGCGCAGAAAAGATTGATTGAAGATATTCTGGATTTTGCGCGCATCACTTCCGGCAAACTGAGTATGGAAGTAATGCGCGTTGATCTGGCGAATATCATTAAAAGTGCGGTTGAGATTATGGCTCCGGCGGCAAACGCCAAAGAGATTCGCCTCGAAACCGCGCTCAACGCAAATGGTTTTGTTTCCGGCGACAGCAACCGTTTACAGCAGGTTATATGGAATCTTTTGTCGAACGCCGTCAAATTTACGCCAAGCGGCGGAAACGTCCGCATCGAACTCGAACGCGCTTATTCAAATATGGAAATCAGCGTCAACGATTCGGGACAGGGCATTAGTCCAGACTTTCTGCCGCACGTTTTCGAGCGATTCCGCCAGGTTGACAACAGCACAACCAAACGACACAGCGGCTTGGGGCTGGGCTTGGCAATCACGCGCCACATCATCGAGCTTCACGGCGGCACCATCCGCGCCGAAAGCCCCGGCGAAAACAAGGGCGCAACCTTCACGATAAATTTACCTCTGATAGAAAATAATTCCTCTAAATAAACCTTAAAGAAATAAATTAGCCGCATAAGTTATTGGTCGAGGCTGTTTTTTGCGCGGTTAAACTAAAAAAAATCTTGACTTCCTGTAATTATTTATATTATATTTCCCAACATCGCACTTAATTCAACGTTTTTTGAAAACCGGATTTGCCGTAAAATTACCCAAGAACCGCAATGCATAACAATCATTGAGTTTTCACTTTGCCCTTCTTCCGTGAACTCCGCTTTTTTCGAGCGGCAAATCTTTCGGTTTTCTTAAAACTTCAATCAACTAATCGCTTTAGAAAACTCAGGGAGTTTTTCCATGGAAACAGGACATGCCAAAAATGTCGCAAACTTTGAAACTATAATAATTATTCTCGTCGGACTCGGCACGGTTTATAATCCGTCGCAGGCTTTGATTTTGCTTGCGGCATTGCAGACCAAACTGACCGAAGCAAAAAACGTACTCGACGCGGTTGATGCGGCTGAGGCTGACAAAACCGTTAAGGTTGACGAGTTCGAAGCCGAAATTGCAGGACTCGACCGGTACGTCGTTAATATCAAACGCACGGCGGAAGTCGAAGTCAACGACCCGGCATTTACCGCCGATTTGCAGTCAATCATCAACCGTATGCGCCCGCAAAGCCGTTCAACCGGAGTGCCGGACGACCCGTCAACGCCCGACGTTGACGAATCGCGTTCGCCGGTTTCGACATCGCAGCGCAGTTACGATAAACAAATTTCGTTTCTCGCCGACATCGCCGCGCTAATCGCCGCCAAAGGCGCGGCTTACACTACGACCGACGAGGAATACAAGCTCGACGCAATCCAAGCCAAAGTCGCCGCGCTGACCGCCAAAAGCAACGCCGTCAAAACCGCAACCGCCGCTCTCGGCAACGCCCAGGACGCCCGCGACGCGATTCTCTATCATCCCGACACAGGCGTTCTCAAGCTCGTCAAACTAATCAAAGCCCAACTCGCCCGCAAACCCGGACGAAACAGCGCCGCTTACCAACAAGTAGCCGCGCTGGAGTTTAAGAAGTATTGATGCATAATGAATGATGAAACGTGAATTAAAAGTTGCCTTTTTAATATAATTTACATTTCATCATTCATTTTTTTTCAAGATTAATTAGTAGACAAAACTATGACTATAAGAGACAGATTCTTAGAAAACCTCCCTAAGTCGGATGAAAATAGAGAAATTCAAACTAATAGTTTCGATGCATTAAATTCATTTCTGCCAAAAAATAGGCTTTGTCTGAGAGATGAGCGAATAGAAGATTATGGAGTTGATGCATCACTTGAAATTTTAAATGATGGTACTGCGACAAACTTTCGCGCCCAAATTCAGTTAAAAGGTACTCGTTCACTAGAACCTAACGAGGATGGAAGTTATTCATTACAAGTTGATACTAGCAATCTTAATTATCTTCTCAATAATCCTATTTCTATATACATACTTTATATTGAACCAAAAGATGAGTTTAGGTTTGTTTGGGCTAGAAATGAGTTTCAAAGGTTTGAAGAAAAAAATCCCGAATGGATTAAGCAAGAAACCATAACTTTACGATTCAATGAAATACTAGATTCGGAAAAACTAGAGGAAATAATAGACCAGATAATAAAGCAAAGTTCACTTAATAGAGAATTAAATGAAACCCTCGTTTTAGCTCAATCTAATGTTTTGGTAGAAATCAATCCTGATACTTTTGAAATAACAGATAGGAAGGCAATCCTAACTTTAATTACTAATTTTGGAATCAATTTAGTAAATGAAGGTTACGGGAGAGAAGTTCTCGAAAAGATAAATCTTCTTGATTCCAGTGACAGAGAAAAGTCTTCTGTGTTAGTCGTTAAAGTCTATGCTGAATATTGTTCTGGACATTACCGAATTGCAAAAGACTTAATTTCACTCTTAACAATAAGCGGTCAAGATTTAACTGAAGAAGATACATTGCTTGTTAATTGGTTAGAAGTTACATGTGATTATCGTTTAGGAAATATTAATTCTAAAGAACTAATTGAAAGGTTAGAAGCAATTTCAAAAAAAGATAATGCTGAAAATTTTTCAGCATTTCGCTTCAATTATATTCACACATTATTGCTTGGCGAAGAAAATCTAATACGTCGCAATGAATTGCTAAATCAATTAAGAGATGAGCTAAAAAAAATTTCGTCCGATGGCACATCAGACGAGAATGTTTTACTGTTCAATTACCATATTTTAGAGGCTGAGCTTGGAACAATTATCGCAGAATTCACAAAAGATATGTCTAATATTTCTATTAGGAGACACCTTAATGTTTATAGAGATATAAGTGACTTAACCAAAGATGTAACCCAATTAATAATCACAAATAGAGAAAGAGCCTTTCAATGGACGAAAGAGCTTTATAAAATTCGTGATAATACTAAAAACCCAATATTAAAGGCAGATATATGTCTTGTAGAGGTTCTTTATTTAATAGGCACTTTATCAATTATTCAAGCTCACTCTAAGAAAAATGGTGTTACTTTTAATGAAATCCCGGACGATATATTTGAGCGAAGTAAAATAAATTTAGAAGAATCTATAAAAATATATTTGAGTCTTGGTCTATATGAAAGAAAATTAAGAGCGGAATCATACCTCGCCGAGTTAATGAATCTCAAAGGACTAGCTAAGGAAGCAGAGAAAATGCTTTCAAATGTTTCCAACACATCTAGCAAGATGAGCTATGCCCAAGTAAAAGCAAATTCAGAAATGCCTTTTTCAAAAATGTTCGATAAATTAGTTGATGCGACTAATTCTATTGATTTTGATGAAAAATGGGCAAATAGTAGTGATGAAGAAATGGAAGCCTTTGCCCAAGACTTGCTAGAGAATTTAAGATTACCACAGGATAGATTCTCCAATATAAAAAAAGATGTCATAGCAAACCGTGAAATAAATAAAGAAAAGTTATATTGGTGTGAACATATTGAATTACACCAAAGTTTAAAACACACGGAAAGTCCAGACACTTACTATGCAATTGACCCAGACCGTTTTGGACATTGCTTACTATATGGATACAATTCTACTCTCGGCAATCCTAATTACGAAGCAGTTATTTTAGCTTTTAAGAAAACATACTGCGAAAGTTGTCCAAATAGAAAGCCCAAAAAGAATTAAGCCTGAATTCCTTAATAAAACTTTCATGACTCTGGCACAGTCACAGAATATTTTGCAATACGCCGCGTTTACACTTGAAACCGCACGATTTACTATGTGAGCCGTGCGGTTTACTTTGTGAGGCGCGGCTTTTACTATGCAAAGCGCTCGATTTACTTTATGAACGGTGTAATTAACTATAGCGACCGCCGGATTTATTATGAGGGGCGCGCGGTTTACTATGACGACCGCCAAATTTACTATGGCGACCGCACGAATTACTATGGCGGGCGCGGGGAAATTTTTGTGGTTGATTTTGTCGGGTTTGGGTTTCGGGGCGAAACCTTTTGCGGCTGTGGCGCGTAAGATTGGAAATTTGTGAAAAGGAGAATTATGAGAAAATCTATATTTTTGTTGATTATTATTTGCGCGGTCGGCGCGTCTGTTGGGTTTGGGCAGAGCAAGGATGAGAAGGCGATTCGGGCGGTGCTTCAAATGACTGCCGAGGGTTGGAACAAGGGCGACCTTAATCAATATCTTTCGGCTTATGTGAAGGAAGCGACCGAGATGCTTTCGACCGGTCCGGCGGGCGGCGTCGAAGCGATTGAGAAAACTATGCGCGAAGGTTTCTGGAAAAACGGGAAGCCCGCGCAAATGTTGCGCTACGAAAACATCGTCGTGCGGATGCTCGGCAAGAAAAACGCGCTCGTTACGGGGCAATACATCCTGTCGGGCGGAGGCAGAGCCGACCGTTCGGGCTGGTTCACAACCGTCTGGACAAAAACAAAAGACGGCTGGCGAATGATTCACGACCATTCATAAGAGGGAATTTATTTTGATGCTCACATTAAAATTAAAAGGCGGAAAGTTTTAGCTTTCCGCCTTCGTGTATATTGTGCCTGCGCTAACGCGCGCACGCTTTCCGTCTTCATCCCTCAAACGCCCGCCGCTTAGATAAAAAATCTAACGGTGTCTTTTTCCCGTGTGAAATTGAACTGTTGTTCAGGACATCTTACACAAAGGCAGCAACCTTAATTCACGTCCTCGGGAAATTTTATGAAAAACAAACTCTATGCTTTTGCGGTTTTAGGACTGCTTGTATTTTTGCTGGCGACAAACTCTTTCGCGCAATGCAGCGCGGTCAATTTTGAAGTTTCACCCCTCGGTACAGTTCAAAATGCGATGAATTATCGCGACATTTTGGATTTTAACGGCGACGGTAAGATGGATTTTGCGGGCGATTATGACAACGGTTCGGGGCAGTTAAATAACGTTACCGTCCTCGAGAACAACGGCGCGGGCGGCTTTACGCCGATTACTTTGACACTTTCAAATTCCGCCGGCGGCACTTTCTGGGGCGTGGGCTGGCACGATTTTAACGCCGACGGACTTGCGGACGCGCTCGCATATTTTTCGACCGCGCCGAAAATGGTCATCTATTACAACAACGGCGACGGCACGATGACGCGCGGTGATGCGCTCACCTTCGATTCGCCTTCCGAATACGCTTCGAGCGCGGACGACATAAACGGCGACGGGCGCGTGGATTTCATCACCACCGGCGCGCCGAGTGCGGGCACGGACGAGCCGAATTATTATCTATACCTCAGCACGGGCGACGGCACGTACACCGAGCGCATACACATCATCGCCGAGCACGCCAATCTTTTCATCGCCGACGTGAACGGAGACGGGCGCAAGGACATCGCCATCAACAAAGCCGTTTCAAACTCGAACAACTACACGCTCAAATACTGGATGCAGTCGGCGGGCGGCGGCTTCTCGATGACGCCCGAAACGGCAATCGGACGTTTCCGCATCGAAGGCGTCAGCGAATTTAACGGCGACGGCAAGGAAGATTTTTACGGCACGACCAACTTTTCGACTGTCGTTTCGTTTTTGATAAGCAAGGCGAGCGGCGGTTACGCGGCGGCGGACGTTGCGGTCGGCTACAAGGACGGCACATACCGCATCTATCTCGGCGATTTTAACGGCGACGGCAAGCGCGACGTGCTTGACAGCGGGCGCGCCTACGACGCAAGCTACGGCTACACCGCGCTTTTCGGAAACGGCGCGGGCGCGTTTCGAACCTTTTCAAACACCGTCTCGCTCGACGACCAGAATTTTAATAAAGTCGCGAACGCCGTAGATTTTGATGGCGACGGCAAAACCGATTTGGTCAGATTTTCTTCCGATTTTAACACCAACCGCACGCAGATTGATTTGCTGAAAACCGTATGCGCTCGCAGCGGTCAGACGAAAACCGTAGATTTCGACGGCGACGGTAAATCCGATTTGGCTTTCTGGAACGCTTCGACCGGAAAATGGACAATCAAATTAAGCTCGAAAGAATCAAGCGCCGCGCCGCAGGAAACCACGTTCGGAAACGGCAGTTTTGAAGATGTTCCGGCAGTCGGCGATTACGACGGCGACGGCAAATCCGACACGGCAGTTTACCGCAACAGCACAGGCGATTGGTATGTTTTGCGAAGCTCCGACAACGCGCTTTCCGTAACGCATTTTGGCTTGAGCGGCGACAAACCCGTCGCCTCGGATTTTGACGGCGACAACAAAACCGACATCGCCGTTTTTCGCCCGACAGACGGCAACTGGTATATTCTGCGAAGCACCAACGCGCAGTTTCAAGCCCTGCACTTCGGCGCAAACGGCGACAAACCCGTTCAATCGGATTACGACGGCGACGGAAAATCGGACGTTGCGGTTTATCGCCCGTCGGAAGGCAACTGGTATTATCTGAAAACTTCGGACAATCAGGTTGCCATCCTTCATTGGGGAATCGAAACGGACAAACCCGTTGCGGCTGACTATGACGGCGACGGAAAATCCGATTTAGCGGTCTTTCGCGCAAGCGAAGGCAAATGGTATGTCATGCGAAGCGCGAGCGGAACGTTTTCCGTAACGCACTGGGGAACAAACGGCGACATTCCGCTTCCTATGGATTCGGACGGAAACGGCACATTTGAATTCGGCGTCTATCGCCCGAACGAAAATCGTTGGTATATGTTCCCGTCAAGCTCAACCGTTTTCGGCACGGCGAATGATGTGCCGGTTTCGATAAATTAATATTGAACGGACGTTTTATAAATAAAAAGGGCGAAGTTAATTTCGCCCTTTTTTATTTTGTGATTCGTAATTGAATTACATTCCTGCGCCATGGCATTTTTTGAATTTTTTGCCTGAGCCGCAGTAGCATGGGTCGTTTGGTTTGACCTTGGGTTGGTCGCGTTTGAACGGCGTGTGTTTGGCGGCTTCCGCGCCCGCAACTTCTGCCGTAGCCATTGCGCCGGTGAAAGCCATTCCTGCCGATTGGCGGCGGGCGCGTTGGCGTTCGAGGCGTTCGAGGCGTTCCATTTCTTCCTGTTCGTCTTTGACGACGATTTCGAGATTGAACAGAGCACGCGCCGTCTGCGTATCAATACGGTCGAGCATGTCCTGAAACATATCAAACGACTGCTTTTTGTATTCAACGAGCGGGTCTTTCTGCCCGTAGCCTACTAAGCCGATGCCCTGTTTGAGATGGTCAATCGAGAGCAAGTGGTCTTTCCATTGCGAGTCAATGATGTTGAGCATAATGTAACGCTCGTAGGCACGAAGGCTTTCCGCGCCCGCGAGCTTTTCTTTTTCTTCGTAATTCGAAATCGCTTTCTGCCAAACGGCTTCTTCGACTTGGTCGGCGTTCATCATTCGGAAATCAACATCCGCATCAATCGCAGGATCAACGGCGTAGATGCTTTCGATTTCCGCCGCGTAGGTGTCAACGTCCCAATCATCACGCGAAACCATCGGGTTAAGAAAGTTCTGCGTCAAATCGTGAAGCAGGTCGCGCGCCACGCCTTGTTCGCCGAGGAGATATTCGCGGTGTTCCGGCTCGAACATCAATTGACGGCGAAGTCCGTAAATCGTTTCGCGCTGTTTGTTCATCACGTCGTCGTATTTCAAGACATGTTTGCGCGTTTCAAAGTTACGCGCTTCAACTGCCTTTTGCGCGCGCTCGATTTGTTTTGAAACGGTGCGCGATTCAATGGCGACGCCTTTTTCCATGCCGAGCCATTCCATCATCGAGCGAACCTTGTCGCCCGCGAAAATCCGCATCAAATCATCTTCCAACGATAAAACAAAACGCGAGCTTCCGGGGTCGCCCTGTCGTCCGGCGCGTCCGCGAAGCTGATTATCAATGCGGCGCGATTCGTGGCGCTCCGTGCCTAAAATGTGCAAACCGCCTGCGGCAACGACTTCTTTGTGTTCTTCCGCAACGACACGCTTTGCCTTTCCGAGTTGTTCCTCGAATTGCTCTTCGCTAGCTTCGTCGGGGTTAATTTCCATCCGTTTGAGGTAATCATTGGCGAGAAATTCGGGATTGCCGCCGAGCAGGATGTCAGTTCCGCGTCCAGCCATATTCGTCGCAATCGTAACCGCGCCTTTGCGTCCTGCCTGCGCGATGATTTCCGCCTCGCGTTCGTGATATTTCGCGTTCAAGACGTTATGCGGAACGCCGATTTTCTTTAATTTATCGGCAATCAGTTCGGAGTTTTCAACCGAAACCGTACCGACCAAAACCGGTTGACCTTTGGCGTGAAGCTCTTTGATTTCATCAACTACCGCGTCCCATTTTTCGGGCAAAGTTCGGTAAATAACGTCCGAACCGTCCTTGCGAATCATCGGGCGATTTGTCGGGATAATGACAACGTCAATCCCGTAAACAGTGCCGAATTCTTCCGCTTCCGTCTCGGCTGTTCCGGTCATACCGCCGAGCTTTTCATACATTCGGAAGTAATTCTGCAAAGTGATTGTGGCAAGCGTTTGATTTTCGCGCTCGATTTTCACGCCTTCTTTCGCTTCAACTGCCTGGTGAAGTCCGTCAGACCAACGCCGACCTTGCATCAAGCGTCCGGTAAAGTCGTCAACGATGATGACTTCGCCTTCCTGTATAACGTAATGATGGTCTTTTTTATAAAGCGTGTGCGCCTTGAGCGATTGCTCGACACAGTGAAGCATTTCCATATTTGCGGGGTCGTAAAGATTATCCACGCCGAGAAGTTTTTCCGCTTTCGTTACGCCCGCTTCGGTCATCACGGCTGAATGATTTTTTTCATCCAAAAGGTAATCGCCCGTTGTAACCTTTGTTTCTTCGTCTTTGTGTCCGCGTTCGAGGCGCGGAATGATTTCGTTTGCCGTGAAATATTTGTCGGTCGCTTCGTCGGACGCACCCGAAATAATCAGAGGCGTTCGCGCTTCGTCAATCAAAATCGAGTCAACTTCGTCAATAATCGCAAAATAATGGTCGCGCTGAACCAGAGATTCAACGTCGAATTTCATATTGTCGCGCAGATAGTCGAAGCCGAATTCGTTGTTCGTGCCGTATGTAATGTCGCTCGAATACTGCTCTTTGCGCTCGAAATCGTCCATATCGTTCTGGATACAACCGACAGTTAAGCCCAAAAACGTATGAATTCTGCCCATCCATTCCGCGTCGCGCGAGGCGAGATAATCGTTGACCGTAACGATATGAACGCCGCGCCCGGTCAGAGCATTTAAATAAGCGGGCAAAGTCGAAACAAGTGTTTTGCCTTCGCCCGTTCGCATCTCGGCTATGCGACCTTGATGAAGCGCGATGCCGCCAATCATCTGCACATCGAAATGACGCATTCCCGTAACTCTTCGGGACGCTTCGCGCACGACCGCAAATGCTTCTGGAAGAAGCGCGTGCAAAACTTCCTGCTCACGTTTCCGACGTTCTTCTTTATCGTCAATTCCTTCAAGCTCACGCTGAATTATTTCCTTAAATTCGTCCGTTTTCGCTATCAATTCTTCATCTGAAAGCTTCTCCATGGACGGTTCCAAACTGTTAATTTCCTGAACGGTCGGTCTGACCTTTTTCAGAAAAATATCGCTGCTGCTGCCAAAAATTTTCTTAACTAATTTATCTGCAAAACTGTTTACAGGCATATATTCCTCACTTGTTTGAGCTAATCTCAAAGCAAAAGCCGTTAGCTCAAAAATCTAAAAATTATTAAAGTTTAGGCGAGTTTTTCGTTGGAAAGTTTAGATTTTTCCGCTTCTCACCGCCGGTTATTGTGCGTCTTTTTCGGCGAGAAGCGCGTCTATTGAAGCGCGGGGAAGTCGTGTAACAATGAAAACCTGATTGTTTTCGGATTTAAAGGAAGTGTTTTCGTAAATTGTTTTGACGACAGGTTTTTCTTCGTCAATCTTGTAATTTTTATATGCTCGATTAAATCCTTCCGCTAAAAATTCGGCTCTTTGTTTCGTGAGCTTAGGAGCGGAAATTTCAATGTTTAATTCGGCATTGTCGTAGAAAAGTTTAAATTTCGAACTCGTCGAACTATCTTCGAATTTATCGTTTTTCGAACAATCGGAAAGAAAGTTCCAATTTTCGAACTGGTAGCCTAAATCTATAATTACAGATTTAAGCTGACTGTTACTTGTATAGTTTTCTCTATCTGAACGACGAACAGGGTCGCCGTCAACATTACAAGGAACAAAACTCGTTTCGACAACTTCAAATTTATCGTAATCTAAATTGAATTTTTCGATTCCGTGAAGTTTTTGTAAGTCATTTATAAAACTTTCGGCATCATTGAAATAGCTTTCAAGCGAGGCGGCAAAATCTAACTTTTCATCATCGGGCTTTTTGTCTAAATCGTCTTCAAAAACAATCTCGTTTTTAATGTCGAAATCGCGCGTCAAAGCCGCCTGCGCCAAAACCGGCGCGCTGCCGCCGACCAACACCAAGCCGAGATAGACGCTCAAGGTCGTGAGAAAAACTATTGAATTGTAATTGTTCTTTTTACTCACTTAAAAAGTTTATTAGTCTTCGCTTTGTTCAAATTCCCCAAAGCCGCTTCTTTTATCCTGCGGGAAAAAGGGAAATGCGGCAAGCCCGAAAACTATGCCGCAGAAAAAAAAATTATCAGGTTATACTTTTTCATTTCCCCGTCGTCTGACTGTTGACGCTTTGCGTTGTCGTTTTATTCTGGTTTTCCGTTTGCGGCGATGTTGATTCAACTTTCTTCAAATTTCGTTCAATCATTGCCTGCGCGTCGGCTTTCGGAATCGCAAAATCTATAATACAAATATTGCCGTTGCTCGTCGGAGTTTGCGCTCCGCTCAATAAAATTCTTTCATCGTCGCCGAGCTTGGCGTTATTTTTAGTTAACGTAAGCAAAGTATTCAAGCCGCTTGCGACTGATTTGGCTTTATTTGCATCTTTCATATCAGTCTCAACCCGGGCAAAAATCTTTTCTCCGTCCTGAATCAAAGTAATTTTGAAATTTTCCGCTCCCAAATTTCGCAAATATATGAGCCAACCGCTATCTCCAATGGCTTCAAGAGCTTTTTTCGCAACATTAACTACTTGCTCGTTACCTTCCCAATAAGTGAATTGCGTCTTAGCCTTCAAGGTTTTGCTGTCTTTCGAAATATCGAATTTTCCGTCTTTCGTCAAAACGCCTTCGACCACAACCTTAAACGGTTCATTCAAATCTACTTTTTTATTGTCAACTTCTTCTTTGACAAATTTGGCGTAATCCTTCAGCACTTGTTTGTTAATATTGGCTTCGGTAACTGTTTCCGATTGAACCTGATTTTGCTGCGTTTGATTGTTTGTATCAGTCGTATTGTTTTGCGTCGTCGTTTGATTCTGATTCTGCGTTCTATTATTAGTCTGGCTTCGATTGTTTCGCCGGCTTTGCGTGATTGTCGAATCATTTGTTGTAATGCCGTTAGGCAAAATTCCATCAATCACATTTTTATTCGGTGTCGGCGTAACTTGCGCTTTGGTGGTCAAATCCGTCGTGCCGTTATTTATCGTCGGATTAGTAGTCGTAATGCCCGGAATAAAAGTTCCCGGCGTAGTTGTAGTTCCGGTCGGGAAATTATTTACGTTCATAACTTCCGCCTGTTCGGGATTGGCGAGCGCAAAATAGCCTGTCGGATATTCGAGCGGCGGCGTTTGTCCGTCCATTTGGATAAATATAATATCGGCATCTTCAAGCTCGGTTTTTTGATAATCTTCACTGACATAGCCGACATCTGTATCAGCAAGCATCGCTCCGACATAAAGCGTGTCCAAAACGGTGCAAACTCCACTGACGAACGGCGTATCACAGCTTTTTGCGGTCAAAAAATTTGCTTGCGCCAGCAGGATGAATACAAAAATATTAAGAAGCGCCGAAGCGCCGAGAATTTTATAAAGACGCGGTGAAAAATTCCAATTCTTTAACTCGTAATTCTGAAAAAGTTCCTGTTCTTGCATATTCCTATCTTAAAACTTTTCTAAAAAAGCCGATTTAAACTTCAAAACGGACAAAACTTTCGATGCTCTGCGACCTAAATCGGTTGCGAAGCAATTTGCCATTCTAACACTCTTTGCGGTTAATTGAAAGCAATAGACTTCGCGCCGGAAAACCTCTAAACTTCTTTTTATGGCGCGTTTCCGAAAAAATAAAGACTCGGACAGAAACCGGCGAAAATCGGCGCGTTCAAACATTAACCGTAATAAAGAACGTAACTTTAAACGCGAACTTGCACGTGAAAGTTCCTTTAATTTCGAGGAAAAGAAACAAACTCCGGCGCAAATTCGGGCAGTTGAAAAATTGCTCTCCGGCATCGGCACGCCCGAACCGAAACCGCTTGTTCCCGACGATTTTCAGCTTGAAGCGCTCGAAGCGATAGAAACACAGGACGTTCTCGTTACCGCGCCGACGGGAAGCGGAAAAACATGGATTGCGCGCGAAGAAATAAGAAGATTGCTGGAGCAGGGAAAACGCGCCTGGTACACAACGCCTCTAAAAGCCTTGACGAATTCAAAATATACAGAATTTTCCGAAGCGTTCGGCGCGGAAAATGTCGGAATCTTGACCGGCGACCGCAAAGAAAACTGGGATGCATCTTTAATCGTCGGAACGACGGAAATTTATCGCAATCAGCTTTTCGACGCGCTCCGTCAAGGCGAGCAAGTCCGCACGGATTTTGTAATTTTAGACGAAGCGCACTATTTGGCGGACGAAGACCGCGGACACGTCTGGGAAGAAGCGATTATCTTGAGTCCGCCGCGAATTCGTCTGCTTCTTCTTTCCGCAACAATCGGAAACGCTGAAGAATTTGCAACTTGGATTGAAGAAGTTCGCGGAACGCGCGTTCGCGTCATCAATCGCGCCGGAACGCGTCCCGTCGAGCTTCGCGCCGCGTTTCTCGCGCCGAATTTACAGCTCTATCCGCTTTTTGACGAGAGCGGAAAAATGAATCGTGAAATCGAGCAGTTTGCTCAGCAGGAAAATCGTTTCGACCGCCGCAGACATTAATCTAAAATTTTAGTATCGAACTCCAAAAATCAAACATCAAACTTCGGAAATTTAAAGCTTCTACTTCTTGCCATTTCTATTAAATATTCTGAGGCTTGCTTTATTCCGGCTTGGATAAAAATCGAACGTTAGAGGTGAAATAATACACAGTAAAGGTGCGAGAATTTCCGCACTTTTGCGTTCTGGAAATTCGACTTACTTGGCGGCGCGTGTAACTTACTGAAAAATCAAGACTTAAAGACGCGAAAAAATTGTATTGGTAAGCGGTTGTTTTAGCATAGAAATTGCTGTAAGCGTCTGCGTCTTTATTGAGTTAGCCGGATAATCAAACAAATGACCGAGTCTTATCTTCGGTTCGGGTAAAAATTTAAGGATTTTTTTGTCTAGCGGTCTTTTTGAGGTTTGATTCGGCACTGTGCAGCAAGTTGGCATTTTATTTTTATAAAACAAGGAAGGTATCCTAATGAAACTCCAGCGGAATTTTATATTTTTAACTCTACTTATTATATCAGGTCTATGCGTCGGCGCATATTTTTTTCTAAAAGGACAATCCGTTCAATTTTCGGATGCTTTATCCCAAACTACCGCTTCGTCCGATGAAAAATCTCTTACTTCAAAAAGCAATGATTTAACTGCCGACAGACAAAAAATATCTGAGGCTTACGGCAAACTGCCGATTAATTTCGAGCCGAATCTGGGGCAAACCGATGAACAGGTCAAATTTCTCGCTCGCGGGCATGGTTACGCGCTTTTTCTGACCGAACAGCAAGCCGTTTTATCTCTGCAAAAACGCGGGAAAACCAAAAATCAAGACAAACAAGCCGTTGTGAGAATGGAGTTTCAAGGCGCAAATGCTTCGCCAAACGCAGTCGGCTTAGGTGAAACGGAAGGGAAATCGAATTATTTCGTCGGCAATAACTCCGACAAATGGCAAACTAATATTCCGAACTACAAGCAGGTTAAATACGAGCAGATTTATTCGGGTATTGACCTCGTTTATTACGGCAACGGGCAACAACTTGAATACGATTTTGTCGTTCAGCCAAATGCTAATCCGAATCAAATCAAAATTAACTTCGACGGTATAAAATCAGCAAAAATTGATAAGAAATCGGGCGATTTACTGCTTGAAACAAACGCCGGAACAATTCGCCAGCAGAAGCCGCTCGTTTATCAAAACATTGACGGTACGCGCCGCGAAGTCGCCAGCACTTATTCAATCCAAAATTCAGAAAACAAACGCTTTACAGTTTCATTTAATCTTGCTGAATATGACAAAACTCAAGAACTCGTAATTGATCCGATTCTCGCCTACGGAAGTTACTTAGGCGGAAACGCGTTTGACGAAGGACGCGCGATTGCGGTTGACGCGCAGGGCAATGCATACGTTGTCGGAACAGCGGCTTCGCGCGATTTTCCGACGACTGCGGGAACAGTCAAACCAACGATGCTTCCGACAACGAGCGGCAATCAATTCTGGTATGACGCTTTCGTAACAAAAATAAATCCGTCGGGAACGGCACTCGTTTTTTCGACTTATTACGGCGGGCGTAACGGTAACGAATCAGGTTCGGGCGTGGCGGTTGACGCGAGCGGAAACGTCCTTATCAGCGGAACAACCATGTCGGCGGATTTTCCGACTGTGAATGCTTATCAGACGACTTTCGGCGGAACGGACGACGCTTTTGCCGCGAAATTGAATTCCACGGGCTCGGCAATTATTTATTCGACATACCTCGGCGGCAACAACACAGATTTGGGCGGAAAAATTGCTTTGAATCAAACAACGGGCGACGCAGTTTTTGCCGGAACGACTTCTTCGGGAAATTTCCCGACCACGCCCGGCGCATATAAACAAAAACTCTGCGACAACACGCCGGGAAGCTGTAACGGAATTTTTTATTCGGGAAGTTACTTAGTTAAACTTTCCGCGAACGGCAACGCGATTTACTCGACACTTTTCGACGCGGCGGTTAATGACGTAACGCTCGATTCGAGCGACAATGCGACATTCGGCGGCAGCGCAAGCGCGGGTTTTGTAACAACGCCGGGCGCGTTTCAACCGGCTTCGAGCGGCGGCATCGAAGGCTTTATCGCCAAATTAAATCCGGCGGGCAACACGCTTGTTTACGGAACATTTCTCGGCGGCGGTTTGCAATCGGACGTTATTACCAGTATTGCGGTTGATTCATCCGACAATATGTATGTTACCGGAAAAACCGAAAATACGGGTTTTCCAACGACGGCGGGCGCGTTTGACCAAACTTACAACGGTGGCGGCGACGGATTTGTTACAAAACTTAACGCCGTCGGTTCGGCACTTGTTTATTCGACTTTTCTCGGCGGAACAGCAAAAGACCAGCCTGCCGCAATCGGTTTAGGCACGAGTAACGACGCATTTATTTCGGGCGAAACACTCTCCGCAGCAAGTTTCCCTTTGAAAAATTCGCTGAACGGCACAAGCGGCTCGATTTTCCTGACGCGATTGAATACGGACGCAAGTGCAATTGTTTATTCAACATTGCTTGGCGTTGGCGGCGCATACGATTTGGCGGTTGACAGCGCAAATAACGCCTATGCCACCGGGCACACAACCAGCATTCTCGTTACGCCCGATGCATTTCAAACTGTCAGAAACAGAGATCCGTGGGATATTTCAGATAAAGATGCTTTCGTCGTAAAAATTGCTCCGACGAATGAAAACGCCATTTTTTATAACATCAGCGGAACGGTTACAAACGAAAATTACGGTTATAATAACTGGGATTATGCGCCGATTGTCGTAACTCTTACGGGAACGGTCAATCGTTCGCTCAATATTCCTTATAGTGGCGGTTCGTTCTTTTTCGGAAGTCTTCCGGCGGGCGGAAATTATACGGTTACGGTGCGAAAAATTGGTTATGAAACCAGCCCGCAAAGCGCAACTTTCAATAATCTCGGAGCAAATCAGTCTGCCGATTTTACGATTTTGAGAAATCAAGAACCTGAAAGCACGATTACAAGTCCGGCACACGGCACGAATTACAACGCGCCCGCTAGCATAACGATTCAGGCGACGGCGACCGACCCGGACGGCGACGCGATTCAGAAAGTTGAGTTTCAGGCTTATTCCAGCACAGCCGGCACGATTAATCTCGGAACGGACACGACTGCACCGTATGAATTTACGTGGACGAATGTTCCGGTCGGAACCTGGGCTTTATATGCGGTTCCGTATGACAGCAAAGGTTTACGCGGACAAACGCAGAATGTAGTTCACGTTTTTGTGAACGACCCGGCTGGCTTGTTCGTTTCGATAACTAATCCCACCGAAGGACAAACTTTCGTCGAAGGCGATTATGTGCCTTTGAGCGCAAATGTCTCGACCTCGACCGCCGTTCTGGAATTTTACGACCAGAACAATACTTTAATCGGCAGAAGCACGAGTGCGCCGTGGAATACAACGTGGCGCGTAATGAACGCGGGGAATTACACGATTACCGCGAAAGTTTTCAATTCGCAGGGACAATCGGCGACTTCCGCGCCCGTTAATATCGCGGTTAATCAAAGAAACCACCGGATTACGGGGAAAATTACCAATAGTATTACATCTGCTCCGGTTGCTAATGTAACTCTGAATTTAACGAGTCCGAGCAATCCGAACATCAGCGCGACAGCTACGACGGATTCGAGCGGCAGTTATCTATTCACGAATTTAGGCGCGACCGTTAACGATAGCGTCGTTATTACGCCTGTATCGGATGATTATACGTTTAATCCGCCCAACATAAGCATTGCCTATCTCGGTTATATTGACTGGGGCAACCAAAGTTTTCAAGCGGCTCCGGCGACCGGAATTACCGTTAATATGACCAGCCCGACTTACGGTCAGACTTATAACGCTCCGGCAACTGTAAGTTTTGCGGCTGAGGCTTCCAGCACGGCAGGCGCGATTACAAAAGTCGAATTTTTCCGCAGAAACCCGGGCGGCGCTCTGACTTTGCTTGGCTCTGATACGACCGCGCCTTATACATTCGATTGGACACAGGTTCCGGCGGGCGATTACGCCGTGCTGACGCGCGCCACCGATTCAACAGGCGCTTTTGCACAAACCGACACAGTTATTATCACAGTTAGCGCACAGCCGACGACGATTCGCCTGCAAGGTGAAATTACCAACGCAAACGGCGGTTGGATGCAGGGAATTACGGTGAAATTGACCGGAACGGTCAACGGAAATCCGATAAATCAAACTTCGATTTCAAATAATTTCGGCGCATACGGATTTTTCAATCTTCAGCCCGGCGGAGATTATACGATTACGCCGCAAGGCGCAGGTACCGGAATGACATTCACGCCGCCCTCGTTTAGTGTAACCAATGCGACGCAGGACAATTATGATATTAATTTTGTCAGTTCCGGCGTAAATCAAGCGCCAATGGTACAAATAAACAGCCCGGCGAACGGCGCGGTTTATACGATGCCTGCCGCAATTCCGGTTAATGTTACGGCAACGGATGCAGACGGACAAGTTGTTCATTTGACGGTTTCGGCACAAAATGAAACGCAATTTTTCTCTATCGGACAATCGAATAACGGCGCGTTTAATGCTCCGTGGCAGCCGAATCAGCCGGGTAATTACACTATTTGGGCAACGGCACGCGATAACGGCGGATTGTCAATCAGCACTTCAATTCAAATCACGGTTAATCCGCCGTCGCCTGTTTCGATTTCCGGTCGCGTCGTCAACCGCGACAGTGAAGGCATTGAGGGCGCAACGCTGGAATTGCGAAACTATCCTGCCGAAGATACTGTTGTTGCGACGGCGACGACCGATGCGAACGGTAATTACACGATTCCGAATATAACGACTTTCACTAGCTATATTCTAAAACCGACGAGTCTGGATTACACATTCTCGCCACAACGGCGTTTGTTCCTTAATCTCAGCTCATCACAGACAAATGCTGATTTTACGGCAACTCTACAGGTTCAGCGTTCGGATTTCGACGGCGACAGCGAATCGGATGTTGCTATTTGGCGACCTTCAACCGGAATCTGGTATGTCAAACGTTCAGGTGATAATACCTACACGGCTTTGCAGTTCGGCGGCGAAAGTTTCGGCGACGTAGCCGCTCCGGGCAACTATGACGGTGACAAGAGGACTGACTACGCGGTGTTCCGAAACGGTGTCTGGTATGTAATGAACAGCTCAAACGGGCAAACAAAAACCGTCCAATTCGGCTTGAGCGGCGACAAGCCCGTCGCGGCGGATTACGATGGCGACGGCAAGACCGACATTGCAGTCTGGCGACCTTCGACCGGTGTTTGGTATATTCAGCGGAGTTCCAATAATTCTTATGATATTCGCGGGTTTGGATTAAATGGCGACATTCCTGTAGCGGGCGATTACGACGGCGACGGAATATGTGATTTAGCCGTTTGGCGACCGTCAACGGGCGTTTGGTATGTTCTGCAAAGCACGGACGGAAATGCCCGCGCGTATCAATTCGGCGTAAACGGCGACGTACCTCTGGTCGGCGATTTCGACGGCGATAAAATGACGGATTATACGATTTTCCGTCCGTCAACCGGAGTTTGGTATGTTTATCTCAGCTCCAACGGAACTTTCAAAATTATGCAGTGGGGCGTTTCGACCGACATTCCCGTTCCGGGTGATTTTGACCGCGACGGGAAAACTGATTTCGGTGTTTATCGTCCGTCGGAAGGAAATTGGTACGTGTTCCAGAGTTCGACGAATTCTTACACGGTTCAGAAATTCGGACTAAACGGCGATATGCCCGTTCCGGCAGCTTATTAAAAAAAAGGGCAGAAGGCAGAGGGATGAGGGATGAATAAAAAATTTATGTTCATCCCTCATCCCTCTGCCCTTTGCCCTCAAATTCGCCTTGCCTAAATTCGAAAAAAAATGCATACTTACAAAAGTTTTGCTCTCAGAGCGTCCCCGGCGGGACGCGTCCGTTAAAGATTAGAAAAGCGACGGCTTTAGTTGGGTTAGAGAGTTTGGTTAGTGTTTCAGGAGCAGTTTCTTTGATGAGTCGGGCGCGTCGCGTTTGGTAGAAAAAGTATTTTTTAACGGTTTCTTTCAGCCTGCCTTTTGCTTCCATTCAATTAAAATTTAAGGATAAAAATGAGTACAAAACTATACGTCGGAAACTTGTCTTTCAGCGTTACGAGCGATGATTTACAGGATTATTTTGCACAGGCGGGAACGGTTGAATCAGCCAAGGTGATTGAAGACCGCGACACCGGACGTTCACGTGGTTTCGGATTTGTCGAAATGTCGTCTTCGGAAGAAGCGGCGGCGGCAATCGAACAATTTAACGGTCAGGATTTTGAAGGACGCAATTTAGTCGTCAACGAAGCCCGACCGCGTGAAGAAGGCGGTGGCGGCGGTCGCAATAACAACTATCGCGGTGGCGGCGGCGGCGGTCGCGGCGGCAACTTTTCACGCTGGTAAATTCAAGAAGAAAGGAGAAGAGAAATCTTCTCGACTCTCCTCTTCTCCCCTTCTAACTTAATTTGTCTTTCCGTTGAAATTAGCTAAAGCAACGACAATTTCATCAATTGTCGCTTGTCTTACCGAACTTTCCGCAACACCGTTGACGATAATCGAAAAAACCAATTTCTCGCCCGAAGCGGTTGAAACATAACCTGAAAGCGCGGAAACCTGGTCAATCGTACCCGTTTTTCCGCGAACATTAGCGGCGGCTTTTGTTCCCTTAAAACGATTTCGCAAAGTTCCGTCTACACCGGCAATTGACAGAGCGTCTTGCCAAACTTGCGAGTTTCGGCTTTTTGCCATAAAAGTATAAAGCTGAACCGCGGAATTCGGTGTAATTAAATTATGCCGCGATAATCCGCTTCCATCGTATTGCCTGATTGCGTCCGAAGCGATTCCAACCTGCGAGATAAAGTTTGAAACTACAGCGAGTCCGCGCTCTGCGCTTGATGAGTTAAGGTTCGTCTTATCGCCGAGCTGTTCGCCGAGCGTCCAGAGAATCGTCTCGGTAAAAAGATTTTGGCTCGGCTTCATCGTTTTCTGAGCAATTACGCTGAGCGGCGGCGATTCGATTCTGGTAATTTCGACAGGCGCAACTTGCGATAAAACCTTGAGTTTCGGATTTACCAACTGATTTCTGCCTGTAATAATCACGCCTTTTTTCTCCAAAAGTTGGCGCAAAAGCGCAACAAACATTTCCGCCGGACGCGAAACGGCGATAGCACCTGTGTATTCTTTGTCGCCAACGGGCATCGAGCCGGAAATTTCGAGAATATTCTGGTCTAATTTTTTCGTAACTTTAAGGTTGCGCGCAACGTTGCTCGCTGTTGTAACACAAGTGTTCTTTCCAGCACAGTGGGATCCGAAGCTTGGAATTCACGTGACTTGAAGTCGCGG